>ERZ826146.993-NODE-993-length-29284-cov-10.184474_pt1 | contig 29284 bp, 20 predicted proteins | sample MGYA00519857_ERZ826146 | MGnify/ENA primary metagenome ERZ826146 (study PRJEB31778, sample SAMEA3449222) | human gut metagenome | biome: human gut; feature: human-associated habitat; material: faeces | place: United Kingdom | collected 2010/2012 ...
GTACAGATGTTTCTGATGCTTCCGGTATGCTTCTTCTTGATGTGAAGAACCGCTGCTGGTCAAAAGAAATGCTGGAGATCTGTGGAATCACAGAAGAGCAGCTTCCGAAACTGTATGAGAGTTGGGAAGTAGTAGGAACTCTGAAACCTGAGATTGCGAAAGAACTTGGATTCAGTGAGAATGTAAAAGTTGTTGCAGGTGCAGGTGACAATGCGGCAGCTGCTGTAGGAACAGGTACAGTTGGTGACGGTCAGTGTAATATTTCTCTTGGAACATCCGGAACTGTGTTTATTTCCAGTAAAAACTTTGGTGTGGACGAAAATAACGCACTTCATTCTTTCTGTCATGCAGATGGAAGCTATCATCTGATGGGATGCATGCTCAGCGCAGCTTCCTGTAACAAATGGTGGGCAGAGGAGATTCTTCAGACAAAGGATTTCGCAGCAGAGCAGGCTCCAATTCAGAAGCTGGGAGAGAATCATGTATTCTTCCTTCCATATTTGATGGGAGAACGTTCACCTCATAATAATCCTGATGCAAGAGGTGTATTCTTCGGAATGTCCATGGACAGCACAAGAGCAGACATGACACAGGCTGTTCTGGAAGGTGTTGCCTTTGGTCTTCGTGATTCCCTGGAAGTTGCAAGAAACCTTGGAATCAAGATTGAGAGAACCAAGATCTGCGGTGGTGGAGCTAAGAGCCCACTGTGGAAGAAGATCATTGCAAACGTTATGAACCTGAAGGTTGATGTTCTGGAGAACGAAGAAGGACCGTCCATGGGTGGAGCTATGCTGGCAGCAGTAGGCTGTGGTGCTTACCCGGATGTAGAAACCATCGGTAAGAAATTTGCCAAAGTTGTTGATACGGTAGAACCGGATCCTGAACTGGTTGCAAAATATGAAGAGAGATATCAGAAGTTCAGAACTCTGTATCCGGCGATGAAGCCATTGTTCTAATCGAATATCTGCCTGACATACTGGGGTTGTTGTGCTTATTTAGCACAACAACCCCATTTTGACGTACATCTGATGATGACCAATCACCATAACCTATTTGATTATGACATATCAGGAAAAGGGCAGCTTCAGGAATTCTTCCATGGCTCTGCTGATATAGCGGCCTTTCTTCCAGTAAAAAAACACAGTGCGTTTACTGCTCTGACCGGGCAGCTTATAAAAAACAAGTTCTGAATTTGTTGGAACTCTGGAGAGCAGAAGATCCCCGATGAAAGTGATACCCATTCCCAAACATGCAATATTATAGGCAGTCATCTGCTGATCCAGGCGAAATACTACAGAAGGCGAAAAGTGATTTTCCTGACAAATGGTAAGTGCACGCTTACCGGTATCATTATCTGAACGAAGAATAATAAATGGTTCGTTCTCGAATTTGTTTAATGGAACAGAAGGAATATGAGAAGAACGGAACTGCCCGTTCCGGATTTCCTCAATAGGAATCTGATATTTCTGCAGTCTGGTATTTACTGAATAATTTTTGGGAACTGCAAGAAGAAGTTGTTCTTTCTGGTAAATATAACGTTCAAAAATCTGGTTATCCAGAATACAGTTATCAATCACCAGATCTAACTTTCCGGCTTGGAGAAACTGGGATAGCTTTGCAGTACTTTCTTCTACAAGAGAAATTTGAACATGGGGGAATTTTTGGGAAAAATCAGCAATAAGGGGAGGCAGAATCCACGAAGAAAAAAAGTTACTGCCACCTACATTAAGAGTTCCTGTTTTGAGATTTCCCAGATCCAGTAGGTAGTTTTCGAGATTATTTTCAATATCCATGACTTTTTCAACAGCCTGTATATAATGTTTTCCGACTTCAGTTAACTGTAAAGGTTTGGTACTTCGATCAAAAATAGGATAGCCAATACGGTTTTCCACACGTTTTACATTGGCGCTTAAAGAAGGCTGCGAAATGAAAAGAGCAGCAGCAGCTTTGGAAAAGCTTTTTTCCTTGTAGACCTCATAGATGTATTCCATTCCCTGAAACATATAAACTCCTCCGATATATAATTTAAACACTATATATTTTATAAAAATATATGTATTTGATTATATTATAGCAGAGATATATAATGAGGGCAAATACATGGGAGGGCGAATAACTATGAAAAAAACAGACTATCGTGTAGAAAGGGATTCTATTGGTGTAAAGGATATTCCGGAAGATGTATATTATGGAGTACAATCCTTACGTGCGGCTGAAAATTTCCACATTACGGGGCTGAATATGCATCCGGAAATTATTAACAGTCTTGCATACATAAAAAAAGCAGCAGCGATAACCAATTGTGAGGTGGGGCTTCTTGAGAAGAAAAAAGCACAGGCGATTGTCCAGGCATGTGATGAAATTGTTTCAGGAAAATTCCATAATGAATTTATTGTGGATCCTGTTCAGGGAGGAGCTGGCACATCTTTAAATATGAATGCCAATGAAGTAATTGCAAATCGCGCGATTGAGATACTGGGAGGAAAAAAGGGCGATTATACAATTATAAATCCTAACGATGATGTGAATTGTGGACAGTCTACCAATGACGTTATTCCTACTGCCGGTAAAATGACTTCTCTTCGTTTGTTGCAGAATCTGAAAAAACAGCTTCTTCGCCTCTATGATGCTCTTAATGAAAAAGCTACAGAGTTTGATCACATAATAAAAATGGGGCGTACACAGATGCAGGATGCAGTACCAATTCGTCTGGGACAGGAATTTAAGGCATATTCGGTAGCAATCATGCGTGATATCCACAGAATGGATAAAGCAATGGATGAAATGCGGACTCTTAATATGGGAGGTACTGCTATTGGAACAGGAATTAATGCAGATGAGGGCTATCTGAGAAGAATTGTTCCAAATCTCACTGAAATATCGGGAATGGACTTTATACAGGCTTTTGATCTGATTGATTCCACTCAGAATCTGGATCCATTTGTAGCCGTTTCCGGTGCTGTGAAAGCATGTGCGGTAACTCTTTCCAAAATGTCAAATGATCTCCGTCTGATGTCCTCCGGTCCACGTACTGGTTTTGGGGAGATTAATCTTCCGGCAAAACAGAATGGTTCCTCTATTATGCCAGGTAAAGTTAATCCGGTTATTCCTGAAGTAGTGAATCAGGTTGCTTTTAATATTATTGGTAATGATGTTACCATTACCATGGCTGCAGAGGCTGGTCAGCTGGAATTAAATGCGTTTGAGCCGATTATTTTCTATTGCATGTTCCAGTCTATCGATACTCTTGGCTATGCAGTCCAGACATTGGTGGATAATTGTATTGTAGGAATTACGGCAAATGAAGAAAGATGCCGTTATCTGGTAGAAAACAGTGTAGGTATTATCACTGCAATCAGCCCCCATCTTGGATATCAGAAGGCTGCGGATATTGCAAAAAAGGCAATTAAGACAGGCGAATCTGTAAGAAGTCTGATTCTGAAAGAAAAGCTTATGGACGAGGATGAACTTAATCGCATTCTGGATCCGATCCATATGACGGAACCTGGTATTTCCGGAAAAGATTATCTTATAAAAAAATAAAGAAAAAAACAGGCGGGAAAATCTTCCCGCCTGTAAAATCGTCTGGACACATATCATATATAAATATGATTTTTATATTTTTGAATTATTCGATTGATTTCAACTGGATTAGAACAGACCTGTGATCTTACCTGTCTCGTCTACGTCGATTCTCTCAGCAGCCGGAACTTTAGGAAGACCTGGCATTGTCATGATCTCGCCTGTAAGAGCTACGATGAATCCTGCACCAGCGGAAATCTTCAGGTTACGTACTGTAACTTCGAAGTCAGTAGGAGCACCCAGTTTAGTCTGGTCATCTGTTAAGCTGTACTGTGTCTTAGCTACACAGATCGGGCAGTTGCCAAAGCCAAGAGCTTCTAACTGTTTCGCCTGTTTCTGAGCGTTAGCTGTCAGAACTACTTTCTTACCGCCATATACTTTCTGAACGATCTGGTTCAGTTTGTCTTCGATAGAACCTTCCAGTTCATATGCATAGGAGAAGTCGTTTGGTTCTTCAACAAGACGGATAACTTCTTCTGCAAGTTTGATTCCGCCTTCGCCGCCTTTTGCCCATACTTCAGAAAGAGCAACGTTAACGCCCAGTTCTTTACATTTAGCTTCTACAAAGTCAAGCTCTGCTTTTGTATCTGTAGGGAATGCGTTGATAGCAACAACACATGGAAGTTTGTATACGTTTTTGATGTTGGAAACGTGTTTTAACAGGTTCGGGATACCTTTTTCAAGAGCTTCCAGGTTTTCATTGTTAAGGTCAGCTTTAGCAACGCCGCCGTTGTATTTCAGGGCACGTACTGTAGCTACGATTACAACTGCGCTTGGTTTTAAACCAGCCATACGGCATTTGATATCAAGGAATTTCTCAGCACCAAGGTCAGCACCGAAACCAGCTTCTGTGATTGCATAATCAGCAAGCTTCATAGCCATCTTTGTAGCTGTTACAGAGTTACATCCATGAGCGATGTTTGCGAATGGTCCGCCATGTACGATTGCAGGAACGTGTTCCAGAGTCTGTACAAGGTTTGGTTTCAGAGCATCTTTTAACAGGGCTGTCATAGCGCCTTCTGCGTGAAGGTCACCTGCTGTTACAGGTTTCTGCTCGGAAACTTTTCCGTATGTATATCCGATGATGATCTTGGATAATCTTTCTTTCAGGTCTTTGATGTCGCTTGCAAGACAGAGAACTGCCATGATTTCAGATGCAACTGTGATGTCGTATCCGTCTTCACGAGGCATACCGTTTGTCTTTCCGCCAAGACCATCTACTACGTTACGAAGCTGACGGTCGTTCATATCTACACATCTTCTCCATGTGATCTTACGTGGGTCGATGTTTAATGCATTGCCCTGGAAGATATGGTTATCGATCATAGCTGCCAGTAAGTTGTTAGCTGCGCCAATGGCATGGAAGTCACCTGTGAAGTGAAGGTTAATATCTTCCATAGGAACAACCTGTGCATATCCGCCGCCTGCTGCACCACCTTTTACACCGAATACCGGTCCTAAGGATGGCTCACGAAGAGCTACCATAACACTCTTGCCAAGTCTCTGCATACCATCTGCAAGACCTACAGTAGTAGTAGTTTTACCTTCTCCTGCTGGAGTTGGGTTGATAGCTGTAACGAGGATTAATTTTCCATCCTTCTTATCACTTTCTTTCAGAAGATTGTAGTCGATTTTTGCTTTGTATTTTCCGTACTGCTCCAGATATTTGTCGTCAATACCTGCTTTCTCTGCGATCTGAGTAATTGGAAGCATCTCGCATTCCTGTGCAATTTCAATGTCTGATTTGAATCCCATAATTGTTTTTCTCCTTTCGTTTCCGCATAACATGAAAAACTTCTGTTGCTGTTCACTCCGCGATCAGCAACAATTATTAATTGAAAGAAGTATTGGCCGGTCTGCCTGGTATTCCTGATTTCTGCCCTGAAAGTTATAAAAAAAGGCCAGTATCTGAATATTTCAAATACTGCCCAGACGGTCGGCTCCCACAAACCTCCGACTCCACGTGGTTTGCACTCCACTCTTTCCGTCAGTACTCGAAGGTTCTTTCAATTGATGAATACAATATATCATTTTGAGAAAAAAATGTCAAGAAAATTTTTGTTGAAACGTCAAAAAATGTGAGTAAACTGGATAAAAGTTGTGCAAATTGATAAGAGAAGAGAATCGTAATCCCTGGTAATGAAAGAAAATACGTTTTCTCAAGGGAAGAAATTGTTAAAAAATAAACACAGTTTTCCCTGACAAATGAAGAAAATATAAAAAGCGGGTAAAGCTAGAGCGTGTCTGAAAAATCATTCCCGCAATCTGCACGCCCCACTTTGCGGGATATTTCACCCGAATTCAGTTGCCGTAGCCCGCTACGGCGCCCTCATCCGGGCAAAATATACCACAAATTGTGACGCACATCTTGCAGAAAGCCTTTTTCAGACACGCTCTAGTGCAAAATATGGAAAATGGAATTGACAACAGTTCAGAAGATATGTTATTCTCATCTTTAGTATGAAAAGACACTATCGTTTTCATGCAAATATTTGCTCACATTCAGAGACAGTTTCTGAATGTTAAGCCATACGGACAGGCGGGGCAGTTGCCGGGTGGGAGACACCACATTATTGATTGAGTTAGAAGCTCAAATTTTATAAGTTGATTACTTTATAATAATCAGTGCGTAAGCACACATCATCTTGTGAAACGGTCAATAAGAGCATAGCATATATTTGCCAGCGATTGAAGACGACAGCAGTCATGAATATTTCAGAATACGGGAACAGGCACAGGATACAGACGGATTTATACGGGAAATCCGGTCAGTATATAAAGAGACAGAGCCTGAGAAATTCTATAGATCATGAGAGAAGCAGATGGTGAATGAACTTATCTGCTTCTTTTTTTGTGCAGATATAGCAAATATATAGAGAAATAATTGAATCATTGTGCCGGTTTGAGGCAGTATACAATTGCTGAATGATAGAACTGTATTTGCCGGTACATGACGACAGGAAAAGAGGAACATGTCAAATGGATTATGAAAGACAACAGCATGCGCCCATATATGAAGCACTGGAACGTTTCCGAAAGAAGAGAGTCGTTCCCTTTGATGTGCCGGGACATAAAAGAGGAAGAGGAAATCCGGAGCTTGCACAGTTGCTGGGAGAGAAATGTGTGGGGCTGGATGTTAATTCTATGAAGCCGCTGGACAATCTCTGCCACCCGGTTTCGGTGATCAGAGAAGCGGAGGAGCTTGCAGCAGATGCTTTTGGCGCAGCGCATGCATTCCTTATGGTAGGAGGAACCACATCTGCAGTGCAGAGCATGATCCTGTCTGTCTGCAAGGCAGGGGATAAGATCATTCTGCCGCGAAATGTACATAAAAGTGCCATCAATGCCCTGGTACTGTGCGGTGCAATTCCGGTTTATGTAAACCCGGAGGTGAATGCGCAGCTGGGCATTTCCCTTGGCATGGAAGTCAGTCAGGTGGAGAAGGCTATGGATGAGAATCCGGATGCGGTGGCAGTTCTTGTAAATAACCCTACCTATTATGGAATCTGTTCGGATCTGCGGACTATCGTAAAGAAGGCTCATGCAAGAGGAATGAAGGTGCTGGCAGATGAGGCTCATGGAACCCATCTTTATTTCGGCAGAAACCTTCCTGTATCCGGAATGGCGGCAGGTGCTGACATGGCGGCAGTTTCCATGCACAAATCCGGCGGAAGTCTGACACAGAGTTCGCTGCTGCTTTTGAATAAGAGTATGAATGCAGAGAAAGTGCGCCAGATCATCAATCTGACTCAGACCACAAGCGCTTCTTATCTTCTGTTGTCCAGTCTGGATATCTCCAGAAGAAATCTGGCACTCAGGGGAGAGGAATCCTTTGAAAAGGTTGCAGGGATGGCGCAGTATGCCAGAGAGGAGATCAATGAGATCGGCGGTTATTATGCATATGGTATGGATCTGATCAATGGAACCAGTGTTTTTGATTTTGATGTTACAAAACTCTCCATTTATACACTGGGAAATGGGCTGGCAGGTATTGAAGTTTATGATCTTCTCAGAGATGAATATGATATTCAGATCGAGTTTGGAGATATCTGTAATATTCTGGCTTACATTTCCATCGGAGACAGGCTTCAGGATATTGAGAGACTGGTAGGGGCATTGGCTGATATTGAACGTCTGTATAAGAAGGACAGCACAGGTATGCTTTCCGGGGAATATATCGCACCTGCAGTGGTGGCGTCTCCACAGCAGGCATTTTATGCGGAGAAAGAATCTCTGCCCATGGAACAGGCGGCAGGCAGGATCAGTGGTGAATTTGTTATGTGTTATCCTCCGGGAATCCCGATTCTTGCTCCTGGAGAAATGGTGACACAGGAAATTGTAGAATACATTCTTTATGCAAGAGACAAAGGCTGTTCCATGCAGGGAATGGAGGATCCGAAGGTAGAACATCTTCAGGTTCTGAAAGGGGGTATCTGATCATGGAATTATGGTATTCCGAGTTCCATACAGGAAATGTAAAGCTTTCTGTCCGGATTAACCGACAGTTATTTTCAGGGGAAAGTGAATTTCAGAGAATCGATGTGTTTGAGTCTGAAGAATTTGGAAGATTTGTGGCTCTGGACGGTGAGATCGTATTCTCTGATAAAGATGAATTTATTTATGATGAGATGGTCACGCATGTGCCAATGACAGTACATCCCAATGTAAAAAATGTTCTGATCATCGGCGGCGGTGACGGTGGAGTTGCCAGAGAACTGATCCATTATCCACAGATTGAGAGCATTGATGTGGTGGAATCCGATAAAATGTTTGTGGATGTATGTGCGGAGATGTTTCCGGATATTGCCCAGGGACTGAAGGATGAGAGAGTCAACATTTATTATGAAGACGGCCTTCGGTTCCTGCGGAATAAAAAGGCCAGATATGACCTGATCATCAATGATTCCACAGATCCGCTGGGACATACAGAGGGACTTTTTACAAAGGAATTCTACGGAAGCTGTTATAAGGCTCTCAGAGATGACGGAATCATGGTTTATCAGCATGGAAGTCCTTTTTATGATGAGGATGAGGTGGAATGCAGAAAGATGCACAGAAAGGTTTTCCGGTCATTTCCGGTGAGCAGGGTTTATCAGGCACATATCCCTACCTGTCCCTCGGGATACTGGCTTTTTGGATTTGCATCAAAGAAATATCATCCACTGGAAGATTTCAGGCCGGAGAGGTTTGATAATCTTAATATAGAAACATGGTATTATACAACAAACCTTCACAGAGGAGCATTTATGCTTCCAAAATATGTAGAAGATTTACTGGAAGAGGAGGAAAACAGTTTATGAGCAGATTATTGGTAATCGGATGTGGTGGGGTAGCTTCAGTGGCAATTCGCAAATGCTGTCAGAATAGCGATGTTTTTACAGAGATTATGATCGCAAGCAGGACAAAGGAAAAATGCGATGCACTCAAAGAGAAGATTGAAAGTACAACGAAGACAAAAATTGAGACAGCAAAGGTAGATGCGGATAATGCAGCAGAGGTCGCAGAATTGATCAGAGCCTATAAGCCGGATGCTGTCCTGAATGTGGCACTTCCATATCAGGATCTTACCATCATGGATGCATGTCTGGAAGCCGGTGCGGATTATATTGATACTGCCAATTATGAAGCAGAGGATACAGAAGATCCCACATGGCGTGCAATCTACGAAAAGAGATGTAAAGAAAAAGGCTTTACTGCATATTTCGATTATTCCTGGCAGTGGGCTTATGATGAGAAATTTAAGGAAGCAGGACTGACTGCTCTTCTGGGAACCGGTTTTGATCCGGGTGTTACCAGTGTATTCAGTGCTTATGCCCTGAAGCATTATTTTGATGAAATCCATACCATTGATATTCTGGACTGTAACGGCGGTGATCATGGATATCCTTTTGCCACAAACTTTAACCCGGAGATCAATCTTCGAGAGGTTTCCGCAAATGGTTCCTACTGGGAAGACGGACATTGGGTAGAAACAGAGCCTATGGAATTTAAATCTGTCTACGATTTCCCTGAGGTAGGAAAGAAGGATATGTATCTTCTTCATCATGAAGAGATTGAATCACTGGCAAAAAATATTCCGGGAGTACAGAGGATCCGTTTCTTTATGACATTCGGACAGAGCTATCTGACACATATGAAATGTCTGGAAAATGTAGGAATGCTTTCCACCGCACCTGTGGAATTTAATGGACAGGAGATCGTGCCGATCCAGTTTTTGAAAGCTCTTCTGCCGGATCCTGCATCTCTGGGTCCGAGAACAGTGGGTAAAACAAATATCGGCTGTATTTTCACAGGTGTTAAGGACGGAAAAGAGAAAAGTATTTATATTTATAATGTATGTGATCATCAGGAATGCTATAAAGAGGTGGAATCCCAGGCAATCTCCTATACAACAGGTGTTCCGGCTATGATCGGTTCCATGATGGTAGTGACCGGACAGTGGAAGAAGCCGGGTGTATTTAATGTGGAAGAATTTGATCCGGATCCATATATGGAAGCACTGAACAAATGGGGACTTCCATGGAAAGTCTGCGAAGATCCTGAACTGGTAAAGGTCTGGAAAGCCAATGAAGATTGATCAACTGCAAACTCCCTGCTATGTGATCGATGAGAAGAAGATGCGGGAGAATCTGGAGATTTTGAAAAAAGTCCAGGAGGATACCGGGTGTAAGATCCTTCTGGCGCAGAAAGCGTTTTCCGGCTTTGCGCTGTATCCCATGATCGGAAAATATCTGGCAGGTACCACTGCCAGCGGTCTGTTTGAGGCAAGGCTTGGATATGAAGAGATGGGGAAAGAGAATCATGTTTTTTCCCCTGCTTACCGTACAGAAGATATAGAGGAACTGGATCATATCTGTGACCATATTATCTTTAATTCCACAGCACAGCTGAAGAAATTTAAAGAAGTGTGTACCGGAGCCAGTCTGGGACTCCGTATTAATCCGGAATGCTCCACTCAGGGGGATCATGCGATCTATGATCCCTGTGCGCCGGGTTCCAGGCTGGGGGTTACCAGAGAGAACTTTGACGTGGAATGTCTGAAATGGATCGACGGACTGCATTTTCATACGCTCTGCGAACAGAATGCGGATGACCTGGAGAAAACATTGCAGGCGGTAGAGGAGAAGTTTGGAGAATTTCTGTCTGAGGTTTCCTGGCTGAATATGGGCGGCGGACATCATATTACCAGAGAGGATTATGATGTAAAGCTCCTGGAAAAATGTATTCAGCATATGAAGGAAACCTATGATCTGGATATTTATCTGGAGCCCGGGGAGGCTGTTGCCCTGAATGCCGGATATCTGGTGACAGAGGTTATGGACATTGTGGAAAATGAGATCAGAACGCTGATTGTGGATGCTTCTGCAGCCTGCCATATGCCGGATGTGCTGGAGATGCCCTATCGTCCGCCTCTTAAGGACAGCGGGGAAGCAGGGGAGAAGGCATATACCTACCGCTTATCTTCCTGCACCTGCCTGGCAGGAGATGTAATCGGAGATTATTCCTTTGACAGAGAGATCCGGATCGGGGACAAGCTGTATTTTATGGATATGGCGATTTATTCTATGGTGAAGAATAATACATTTAACGGTATGCCGCTGCCGGATATTGCGGTTATGCATGAGGACGGAGAGTGTGAGGTTATCAGACATTTCGGATACGAAGACTTTAAGAGCCGGCTTTCCTGATATCTGCCGGGCTATCAAAGAAAAGGAGACAGATATGGAAGTTACAGAGAAGAACAGAACAAAATATCGTATGCCCGGAGAATTTGAGCCTCATGAGGGATGTGTGATGATCTGGCCGGAACGTCCCGGTTCCTGGAATTATGGGGCAAGGGAAGCACAGAAAGCATTTGTGAAAGTTGCAGAGGCTATTGGAGAGAGCGAAAAGGTGTATATGCTGGTTTCCAAAGCTCAGATGGAGAATGCAAAGAATCAGCTTGGGAATGTTTCCGGTGTGACTTTGCTGGAATGTGAGACAGATGACGCCTGGGCCAGAGATGTGGGAGCAACCATGGTTCTGGATGAGAAAGGGGCGGTCTGTGGAGTTGACTGGCAGTTTAATGCCTGGGGAGGAGACTTTGATGGACTTTACCGGAACTGGGAGAAGGACGACAGGGTGGCTGCCTTTATCTGCAGGACTCTTGGTTGTCCATGTCTGGATGCCAGACCTTTTGTGCTTGAGGGCGGTTCCATCCATTCTGACGGAGAGGGGACTCTGATTGTTACAGAGGCCTGTCTTCTGAGTCAGGGACGCAATCCTCAGATGAGCAGGGAACAGATAGAGGAACAGTTGAAGTACTGGCTCGGTGTCCACAAGATTATCTGGCTTCCATGTGGAATCTATCAGGATGAAACCAATGAGCATGTGGATAACGTGTGCGCTTTTGTAAGGCCCGGAGAGGTTGTGCTTGCATGGACAGAGGATGAGACAGATCCGCAGTATGCCATGTCTCTGGCTGATCTGAAGGTGCTGGAACAGGAAACAGATGCAAAAGGCAGAAAATTTAAGATTCATAAGCTTCCGATTCCTCAGAAACCGGTCTGCCTTACCCAGGAAGATGTGGATGGCTTTGTGTTTGAAGAGGGAGAAGACGAACGGGAAGCAGGAGAACGGATGGCTGCCAGTTACGTGAATTTCTATATTTCCAATGGAGGGATCATCCTTCCACAATTTGGGGATGAAAATGACAAAAGGGCAGTGGAGATTCTGCAGAAGTGTTTTCCTGAAAGAAGGATTTATCCCATTGATGCCAGAGCCATCATTGTCGGCGGTGGAAATATTCACTGTATTACCCAGCAGATTCCCGGAAAAAATATCTGACCTTGATGCAGAAAAACTTTGAGAGTCATGTGTTTGAGGGTTATTACCTGAAAGTTATGAAAAAACTTACTTATGTAAACAGGAGCAGGAGGAACAGACAGGATGAGAAATGTAACAGTGGCAGCAGTTCAGATGAAATGCAGTAAAAGTGTGGAGAAAAATATTGCCCATGCAGAGGAACTGGTGCGTCAGGCAGCAGCAAAGGGAGCTGAGATTGTTCTTCTTCCGGAGCTTTTTGAACGGCCCTATTTCTGCCAGGAGCGCAGATATGAGTATTATGAATATGCGCAGACTGCAGAGGAAAACCCTGCAGTGCGTCATTTCAGCAGGGTAGCGACAGAGCTGGGGATTGTGATCCCGGTCAGTTTTTATGAAAAAGAGGTCAATAATACCTATAACAGCGTTGCGGTTCTGGATGCAGATGGGAAGAATCTCGGCGTTTACCGGAAAACACATATTCCGGATGACCATTATTATCAGGAAAAATTCTATTTCACACCGGGAGATACCGGCTTTAAGGTTTTTGATACCAGATTTGGAACCATTGGAGTTGGAATCTGCTGGGATCAGTGGTTCCCGGAAACGGCAAGATGTATGGCACTGCAGGGCGCAGAGCTTCTCTTTTATCCCACTGCCATCGGAAGTGAACCCATTCTGGAATGTGACAGCATGGAACACTGGAGAAGATGTATGCAGGGACACGCTGCCTCCAACCTGATCCCTGTGATCGCTGCCAACAGAATCGGTGAGGAAACAGTGGAGCCATGTCCGGAAAACGGAATGCAGAAATCTGCTCTTAATTTTTACGGCTCTTCTTTTATCACAGACAACACAGGTGCTCTCTGTGCAGAACTGCCCGGAGGGGAAGAGGGGGTGCTTGTAAGCACTTTTGACCTGGATGCATTAAAGGCAGATAGACTGAACTGGGGACTTTTCAGAGACCGCAGACCGGAGATGTATGCAAAAATTTCCGGAATGAATTTTGGCTCAGTTACTGAGAACGGAGTGAACAGTAACTGAGTTTATAAGAATTTCATAAAAAGTTTATGATTATATTAGTTGCTACCTGCGGTATATATGGTAAAATAAGAGTACGAACGTTACTGATAACGGAGCGAGCAGTAGAGTTTTGACATGTATTTCTGGCAAAATGGAGTGTAGAAGATGAACAGAAAAGAATTTTTGGAAATCCTGAGAAGCCAGCTTGCCGGTCAGATGCAGGAGGGCAAAGCAGCAGCACATATCAGGTATTATGAAGATTATATACAGTCTCAGGTACGTGGCGGACGTTCAGAGCAGGAAGTACTGCAGGAACTGGGAGACCCGCATCTGATAGCAAAAACTCTGATCGATACAGATGATGGAAGTACACAGGAAGATTACGGAGAGTATTCTTCTTATGGAAGCAGTTATGGCAATGAGACAGAGCTTCCTCATCAGCAGGAGAAAAGATGGAAAAAAGTAATCGATCTTTCTACCTGGCATGGCAGGGCTGTTGTTATTGCAGCGGCGGCTGTTATAATTGTTTTACTGATACTGATAATCGGAGTTGCGATTCCGTTTTTTATTATTCTTGCAATTATTCTTTATTTTCTTTCATGGCTGAAGAAAAGAAATGATCAATGAAAATCTGTGCAGGGTTTCAGAAAAGAAACCCTGCGCAGAATCTTAAAAATCTTAAGTGTAAACGTTCTTGTTTCACGATATTAATTCCCCTTGAATATTTATAATCATACAATCTCAACTTATTTCTATTCTTTAATCCTGCCAGGTGCAGGGAAAAATCCCACATTCATTTTTATATTTTTTGTTCGGAAAGGAGACGGAAAATGAAACACAATTTCAAACTGAAAGAACGCCTTGGAGCTTTGCTGCTTGCAATGCTTTTTATTCTGCAGGCAATTCTGGGGCTTGTGCCTGTCTGCGTAACTCAGGCGGCACCGTTAACTGTAGAAACATGGGACAGTGACAAGGTGGTAGAGTATGGTTATCGCTTTAACATGAAGTTTCAGCCCGGAATTACCACATATGAATCTTTTGGGTGTGATAATCTGGACAGGGAAGCTTTTTCAGACAATGGAAAAAGCGAACGTGACACAGAGTGCGTTCGTGTAGGAGCGGACTATAAAGCCGGAAGCGCAGGGATGCGTTATAACAATGTAGGAAAAGATGGAAATGGAAATATTGTTGATGTCAGACTCATTCTTGTGGGAGTAGAGAATGCAGAACCCCGTTATGATCTGCGCACTGCAGAATCGATTGTTCAGAATAAAGGCGGAGCTACGTTTGCATGGAAAGATAATGAAGCTTATCCAATGGTTGGCTTTTCCAAAAACAGTATCGGTGTATTTATTTATTCTGTAGGATACGCAAAGGTTAAGTTTCAGTTTCTGAAGCATGGAACAGAAGAAACACTGCCGATCAGTGGCCATGGAACCATACGTGATATTGATGCGGGACAGGGAGTCCGTATTCCGTCAGACAGCAGTCTGGATAATGCATATGTTCTGAAAAACAATGATTATCTGACGGTAGATGGAAATTCTGTAAGCTCACCCCTTGGTTCCGTTGAGCCGGATGATCCGAGAGGATGGCTGAATCTTTTTTATAATACAGATAATTTTACGGTAGAATTCTGTCATCAGTTCAGACTGGATAAATGGGATAAAAGTCGTGAAGATGCCATTGCAAAAGCCGGTTCTCAGGAAAGATGGGCAGAGATTACAAGAAATAAATATCTGGATCCATCAGGCAACAGTTATTGTCCGAACTTTAAAGGACAGAAATACTGTAAAGCATATGCATATTTTGATTTTACATCCTATTGTTTCGGCGATGTTGAGATGAAAAAAGCACCTGAGAAACGTGTGGGAGAGGCAAACTGTACATGGGAACAGGCAGCTGCTGCATCAAAAGAAAAACCTTTTGGCATTCGTCAGGGACAGGAATTTCAGTATATGATCCGGGCAGAGGTGACACCCAATAGACTGAAATCCTTTGTGGTACAGGATATACTTGAGGATTGTCTTACTATAGAGGATGCATCAAAAGTCAGTATTGTGAATGATGCAGGGCAGACAGTGACAGACTGGTTTGATGTTGCTGTTGAAGGACAGAAAGTGACCTGCAGGGCCAAAGCAGAGAGCCTTCAGGATGAAGCATTTACAGATAATCAGACTTACACATTTACTTTAAAAGTACGCCAGAGACCGGAATCAGAAATTAATATTTCAAAATACCTTGCAGAGGATGGATACAGTATTCTTGTACCAAACCATGCATCCATGAGTTATGAACGTACAAACGGAAGCGGAGATACAATGGATACGGAAACAGTGTGGGTAAAGGGTGTGATTCCACCGGAACTGGAAGTAAAGAAAAATACTTCTCAGTATGAATGGAAAACAGGAGATATCATAGATTATGAGGTTCTGGTTTCTCAGACAAAACAGGATGTAAAAGCAGTAAATGTTGTTATTACAGACGAGCTTCCATCATGTCTGCAGCTTCTGGAAGGGCAGTATGCTGTAGAGACAAGTCAGGGAGGCGAGAACTGTACGCTTACCGGACAGGGAGAAAATGGATGGAAAGCAGAGTGTCCGTCCCTGAAGTATGGGGAGACGATCACAATCCGTTTTAAATGTCAGGCATCTGCGGATTCCAATGGACAGGAATGGGAAAATATTGTGACTGCAACAGCGGATAATCTGATCAATCCTGACACAGGAGAACAGGAATCCAGAAAGGATATGGCAGAAGTATGGCCGAACAGTCCACAGCTTGAAATTGATAAAACAGCAGACAAATATGAATGGCAGGCAGGAGAGCAGGTAGCTTACCGGATCGTAGTGAATAATGTAACGGCAGGAACAATTGCAAAAGATGTAACTATTACTGATATTGGTCTGCCGCAGGGACTGGTTCTGGCAGGTGGTACACAGAGCATGGAAGTACTGGGAGTTCAGCAACAGGTAAACTATCCCGTACCGGATAAGAAAACAGGACAGGCATATGAAGCGAGACCTGTGGATTCTCAGTTGAATGCAGATGAGAACGGATTTTCTTTTTATTGTTCTTATGTACCATACAGTCAGCCTGTAACGATTATTTTCCATTGTATCGCACAGGAAGAGGCAAATGGACACGAAAGCGTAAATGCAGCAACTGTAAAAGCTGCTAATACAGATGAGAGATCTGATGATGCAGAAGTATATGTAAATTCAGGAGAATTCTGGATTGAGAAATCTGCAGATCATTATGAATGGCAGGTCGGAGAACAGGTACAGTACAATGTGGTGGTGGAGAATAAAAAAGCAGGTACAGTGGCCCGGAACGTAACTGTCTGGGATACCGGTATGCCGGCAGGACTTGCGCTTTCATCGGCAGAGGATGTATCGGTAAGCGGAATCCCACAGAATATTACGCAGCTGACAGCAGGGACCAAAGATGTTTTGAACCAGCTCAATCCGGAATTTTATAATGAGACATCAGAGAAACCGGTGAATTATGAATTTCTTCAGGAGGGAAGCGGATGGAGACTGAACATTTCAGATCTTCCGGCAAATACTCCGGTTATGATTTCTTTCCTTTGCACAGTTACGGAAGCGGCAAATGGAATGGAAAGCATTAATGTTGCCAATGTGCAGGCGCAGAATGCCCCTGTTTCACAGGATGACGCAGAAGTGTATGTAAATACAGCAGTTCTTTCTATTGAGAAAAGTTTTCAGAATCCATATCTGGCAGCCGGGGACGGACGTGCGGAAAATGAATTTCGGGTAGGAGAACAGGTGAATTATCAGGTTACGGTTAATAATCTTCAGAAGGGATCTATTGCAAGAAATCTTGTGATCAGTGATCTTTCCCTTCCTGAAGGGCTGGCTCTGGACGGAGCTGAAGATGCTGTTACTGTAAGCGGTGTTCCGGCTGTTATTCAGAATCCGGTGGCAGGAACTGATGATGCAGGAAATCAGCTGAATCCGGAAAATTATAAAGAAACAGTGGAAAAACCGGTCAGCTGTCAGGTTACACGTCAGGGAACCGGATGGATCGTGACGATTTCAGATCTTCCGTATCAGACACCTGTGACTGTTAATTTCCGCTGTACTGCGCAGGAAAGCGTAAATGGGATGGAGATTGTAAATACAGCACAGGCGTATGCAGATAATGCACAGAAAGTAAAGGACTCCTCAAAAATCTGGGTGAACTCGCCTGTTCTTAAAGTAGAGAAGACGACGGACAAACCATTTTACAAATATGGTGATATTATTACATACCGCATTGTCCTGACACAGGAGCAGACCGGATGTGTGGCGCGTAATGTTACTTTGCAGGATGTGATCGATACTCAGGGAGTACGTCTTCTGAAGGATTCGGTGATTCTGATGGATGAGAAAGGAAATGTGGCAGATGCTGATGTACAGATCAATGATGATAATACTTTCCTGATGTCAACAGGCAGGACACTGGTCAGGGATAGTAGATATAGTATCTGCGATAATGATAAAGGCGGTCTTTTTGAGCAGGTAATGTATAATCCTCTGGACTGTCAGGAACAGAAAAGTATGATCGTGGAATATCAGGCAGCAGTGATTGATGCAGCCCTGGCAGGACAGAAAGTGCACAATACTGCAGTTGCAGACAGCAGTGAAAAGATACCTGCAACCGGGGAAGCAGAGACAGAGGTACACAGTCCGATTCTGGAAATTGTGAAGGAATCAGATAAGAAAGAGTATGCGTCCGGTGAAAAAGGATATTATAAACTGACAGTAAGACAACTGCGTGAGGATGTCACAGATCAGAATATTGTTATCGAAGATAAACTGGAAACCCAAGGGGCTTCCATTGTAAAAGACAGCATTTTTGTGAAGAAAAACGGTATAGAACTGAAAGATGCCAAAATAGAGGCAGATGATACAGGATTTGTAATTCAGACAGGAGCATCGTTGTCAGATATGGATAAAATTGAAGTCTGCTATGAAATGGTATTTAAAACAGAAAGCACAGAGCCTGAAAAAATTGTAAACACAGCGAAAGCAAGAGGTGATATTTCACCGGAAATTACTGCACAGCAGGAGGCATATGTGAAAGCAAAAGCAGAACCGACTGCCACACCAACACCGTCTGTAACACCGAAACCAACAGAAACACCAAAGCCGACAGAGACACCAAAACCTACAGAAGTACCGAAACCGACAGAGCAGCCAAAAGCCACACCAACACCATCTGTACCGGGAACCTGCCCGAAAATGACTCCTGTACCGACGAAAGCACCGTTGGCATCTTACAATGGTGGAAATAATGGAGGAACGACTTCCGGAAGCGGAGGCAGCAGTTACGCAAATTCGGGTGGATATTCCGGTGGATACGGAAGCTATCAGGGTGGTTCCATGGCAGGAAGTTCTAAAACAGGAGATGTCAGACCGTTTAAAATGATGGCTGTTCTTGGACTTATCGGAATGGGACTGCTGACAGGAGGTGTGGTGATCTACAGAAGAACTGTTTCCGGGAAAAGAAATATAAAGGGTATGCCGCGGAAATGAAAAAACTCAGAACATTTGCAGTAAGTATGATCATAGCAGCAATCGGGCTTCTTATATATTGTGCCGGCTTCTATATAAAAAGTTATGAACAGAATCTTGCAGCAAGGCAGGAATATGCAGAGCTTTCCCAAATGGCAGGGGTGAAGAACAGAGAAGGTGCCGGATTATTGGCAGATGGCAAAAAAACTGATGAAGACAGCAGTACAAAAAACAGTGAAAAAAAACGCAGGAAAAAACAGAGAAGATCTTCTGAATCAAAAAACAAAAACTGTACAGATGAAATCAGGGAATCCTTCGGGATTTCCTGGGAAAATTTAAGAAAGATCAACTCTCAGACAGTTGCCTGGATTACTGTCCCGGGAGCCGATATTTCTTATCCTGTAGTTCAGGCGGCAGATGATGAATATTACCTGAAACATAATTTCAGAGGAGAGGAAGATCTGTTTGGATGTATTTTTCTGGAACATGACATAAAAAAGAATTTTACAGATTCCCACAGTATTCTTTACGGGCATAATATAGAAGGTAATATGATGTTTGCAAATCTGAACCGTTATGAACAGCCTGAATTTCTGAAAAAATGTCCTGAAATTGAGATCACAACACCAAAAAGAAAGTTTCTGTACAAAATTTTTTCTGTGGAACAGGCATCTTCCCAAAGCCCGGCATTTGAATATGGATACAAGTTATCCAGTCCTGCATACAGGAGACAATTATCCATATTGAAAAATAATTCCATGTATGACACAGGAGTAGAGCCTGATGAAAGGGAGAGAATGGTGACTCTGATCACCTGTAATTCACGTCTGGATAAAGAAATACGTATGGCGGTACATGGGATTTGCCATGAATGTTATGGTATAGAAAAAGCTGAGCCGAAGTGATGTTGAAATCAGTCGGATATTGGTAACTTTCGTAAAGGATGAACTGTTACTGTTCACATATCACTATCCCTCGAGGTGTTTTGGAAAAAACTAATGAAAAATCTCTCAATATTTTGTATAATTTATGCATAAAAAACAACTTGTTCGTACGTGCGTACAAGTTGTATCCTAAATACAGGAGGGAAGAAGACATGACAGATAATGGAAAGCCGAAATATTTCTCACTGATGGAACAGCTCAGAAGTGATATTATGTCAGGAGCTATCCGACCGGGAGAGAAGCTTCCTTCAGAAAACGAGCTTTCACAGAAATATTCTCTGAGTAGACATACAGTTCGTAAAGCACTGGGAATCCTGGAGCAGGACGGATATGTAGAGGCATTTCACGGAAGAGGTACTTATTGCTCTGAGAATATGCGCCATATAAAGAATTCAAAGAATATTGCGGTAGTGACCACATATATTTCTGATTATATTTTTCCGAGACTGATACAGGGAATGGATAATGTCCTTTCAGAAAGCGGTTACAGTATTATCCTGAAAAACACAGCAAACAGCAGACAGAAAGAGGCCAGATGTCTGGAGGAACTTCTGAAGAAAGATATTGATGGACTGATCATTGAACCAAGCAAAAGTGAGATGATCTGTAAACACAGAAATCTTTATCAGAATCTGGATAAATTTGAAATTCCGTATGTGTTTATTCAGGGAATCTATTCAGAAATGAGGGATAAACCTCATATTCTTATGGATGATGCACAGGGAGGCTATCTTGTAACAAAATATCTGCTGGAACTGGGACATAAAAAGATCAAGGGTTTCTTTAAGGCAGACGATATGCAGGGACTGGAGCGCCACAAGGGATATGTGAAGGCCTTACAGGAGTCAGGGATTGCCTATGATCCTGATGATGTTGTCTGGTTTCATACAGAGGACAGGAAAGTAAAACCTGCACTGATGGCAAAAGAAATGGTACAGAGCGGACAGCTTCCGGATGGAATCGTCTGTTACAATGATCAGATTGCTGTTCAGGTTATGGAAGAACTGGAGAAAATGGGAGTCAGGATACCGGATGATATTTCCATTACCGGTTATGACAATTCACTGTATGCTCAGCGAGGAAGCGGAATCACAACGATAGCTCATCCGCAGGAAAAGCTGGGAGAAATGGCAGCAGAGCTTATACTTGAGAAGATCAACGGAGTTCCTGAAGAAGAAAGTAAGGTTGAAAGACTGATTTATCCGGAACTGATCATACGGGGATCATGCAGAAAAGCAGAATAAAAACATCAGATATTAACAGTAAACACACAGATTGAAGATGCAGTGGAAAGCAGCAGAAGATCTGAAAATAATAAAAAAATCCAGGAGGAATTTTATCATGAAAACAGGAAGAAACTATAAGTTTTGGTTTTGTACAGGTTCACAGGATCTTTACGGAGATGAGTGCTTAAGAAAAGTTGCTGAACATTCCAGAATCATTGTTGAGGAATTAAACAAGAGCGGTGTTCTTCCATTTGAATTAGTATGGAAACCAACACTGATCACAAACGAACTGATCCGTAAAACATTTAATGAGGCAAATGCAGATGAGGACTGTGCAGGTGTTATCACATGGATGCATACTTTCTCACCGGCAAAATCATGGATCCTTGGTCTGAAAGAATACAGAAAACCACTTTGCCATCTTCATACACAGTTTAATGAGGAAATTCCTTATGATACCATTGATATGGATTTTATGAATGAAAACCAGTCTGCTCATGGCGGTCGTGAATATGGTCATATCGTTACAAGAATGGGAATCGAAAGAAAAGTTATTGTCGGACACTGGGCAGATAAAGATGTTCAGGAAAGACTTGCTTCCTGGATGCGTACAGCAGTTGGTATCATGGAGAGCAGCCATATCCGCGTATGTCGTGTAGCCGATAATATGAGAAACGTAGCTGTTACAGAAGGTGATAAAGTAGAAGCACAGATCAAATTCGGATGGGAAGTTGATGCTTATCCTGTAAATGAGATTGCTGATTATGTAAAAGATGTAGCTAAAGGTGATGTAGATGCGCTGGTAGATGAATACTACAGCAAATATGATATTCTTCTTGAGGGAAGAGATCCGGAAGAATTTAAACGTCATGTAGTAGTTCAGGCTCAGATTGAGATCGGATTTGAGAAATTCCTGGAAGAGAAAAATTATCAGGCAATCGTTACACACTTTGGAGATCTGGGTGCTCTTAAACAGCTTCCCGGACTTGCAATCCAGAGACTTATGGAAAAAGGCTATGGATTCGGTGCAGAAGGCGACTGGAAGACAGCTGCAATGGTTCGTCTGATGAAGATCATGACAGCTGGTGTAAAAGATGCAAAAGGAACTTCCATGATGGAAGATTATACATATAACTTTGTACCTGGAAAAGAAGGAATCCTTCAGTCTCATATGCTTGAGGTATGCCCGTCTGTCGCAGATGGTAAGATCGGCATTAAAGTATGCCCGCTTTCCATGGGTGACAGAGAAGATCCTGCAAGACTTGTATTCACAAGCAAGACAGGTCCGGCTATCGCAACATCTCTGATCGATCTTGGAGATCGTTTCCGTCTGATCATCAACGATGTGGAATGCAAGAAGGTTGAGAAACCGATGCCGAAGCTTCCTGTAGGAAGTGCATTCTGGACACCACAGCCAAATCTTAAGACAGGTGCAGAAGCATGGATCCTTGCAGGTGGAGCCCACCATACAGCATTCTCCTATGACCTGACAGCAGAGCAGATGGGTGACTGGGCAGCAGCTATGGGTATTGAAGCTGTTTACATTGATAAAGATACAAATATTCGTGATTTCAAGAATGAACTGAGATGGAATGAACTTGCATTCAGAAAATAATTATTACCATAAGTGATATAAAAGGGTTACTGTGAACGGAGTGAACAGTAACATAAAAGGCTGCCATATCAGACAGGAACAATGGATTGTGCATATATGTCAGAGGATTCATTGGATTGCCTGAGATGGCAGCCCTAAAAATATATAAAAAAAGTACATCAAAAAATCAGGGAGGTACATAAAAATGGGAACAGCAGAAGCAAAAGCAGCGATAATTGCAAATAAAACAGCACTTGGTATTGAGTTTGGTTCTACCAGAATCAAAGCAGTACTTGTAGATGACAAAAATCAGCCAATCGCATCCGGTGCACATGAATGGGAAAACCGTTATGAAAACGGTGTCTGGACATACAGTCTGGATGATATCTGGACAGGTATCCAGGACTGCTATCAGGATATGGCAAAGGATGTAAAAGCAAAATATGACATAGAACTGGAATCCGTAGGTGCATTTGGCGTCAGCGCCATGATGCATGGATATATGCCATTTAACAAAGAAGGAGAACTTCTTGTACCATTCCGTACATGGAGAAACAACATTACAGGAGAAGCCAGCGAGAAACTGATGGAACTGTTCAACTACAACATTCCGCAGAGATGGAGCATTGCTCATCTGTATCAGGCGATCCTTAACGGTGAAGAACATGTAAAAGATATTGACTATATCACAACTCTGGAGGCTTATGTACACTGGAAACTGACAGGTAAGAGAGTTCTTGGAATTGGTGATGCGGCGGGTATGTTCCCGATCGACACAACAAAAGCAGATTATAATCAGGAAATGGTTGATAAATTCGATGAACTGGTAGCACCTTACGGATTCTCTTGGAAACTTCGTGACATTATGCCGAAAGCTCTTGTTGCAGGGGAAGATGCCGGCGTTCTTACAGAAGAAGGTGCAAAACTTCTGGATGTGACAGGTAAACTGAAAGCAGGAATCCCGATGTGCCCTCCGGAAGGTGATGCAGGAACAGGTATGGTTGCTACAAACAGTGTTGCAGTTCGTACAGGTAACGTTTCCGCAGGAACTTCTGTATTTGCCATGATCGTTCTGGAAAAAGAACTCTCCAGACCGTATAAAGAAATCGACATGGTTACCACTCCGTCCGGACATCTGGTAGCTATGGCTCATTCCAACAACTGTACCTCTGACCTGAATGCCTGGGTAAATGTATTTAAAGAGTTTGCAGAAGCTATGGGTATGGAAGTGGATATGAACAAACTGTTCGGAACCCTTTATAATAAAGCACTTGAAGGAGATCCGGACTGTGGCGGACTTTTGTCCTACTGTTATTTCTCAGGTGAGCATATGACAGGCTTTGAAGAAGGACGTCCGTTATTTGTACGTTCTCCTGAAAGCAAATTTAACCTTGCAAACTTTATGAGAACTAATCTGTATACATGCCTTGGAGCCATGAGAGTAGGTCTGAACCTTCTGTTTGAGAAAGAAAATGTAAAAGTAGACCGTCTTCTTGGTCATGGAGGATTATTCAAGACAAAAGGCGTAGGACAGCAGATTCTGGCAGATGCTGTCAATGCACCGGTATCTGTAATGGCTACTGCAGGTGAGGGCGGAGCCTGGGGAATCGCACTTCTTGCTTCTTATCTGGTAAATAAAGAAGAAGGTGAGACTCTGGAAAGCTTCCTTGATAACAAAGTATTTGCAGATCAGGAAAGCAGCACACTGGATCCAAAACCGGAAGGAGTGGCTGGATTCAATGCATTTATGGACAGCTATATGAAAGGTCTTTCTATTGAAAGAGCAGCAGTAGAGTCTGAAATCTGGTAAATGTTGAGAAACAAACTGTTTGCCGGCGCATATGAAAATGAATAGGAAAAGAAGAATATAAAAAACAGAGCAGCATCGCAGATTATGAGACCGGCGATGCTGTTTTTTGCAGTTTTTCTGAAATTGTTATCAAGTGATTCACAACCGGATAAATACAAAGAGAAAGCCCCGGCAGGGGAGCTGCCGGGACTTTCAAGGGGAGTATAAATAATTAAATAAGGGGTTTATGTAAAAAAAATTTTTGAAGGGTAAATTCTTTTTACAGCTATGATTATAATATAGCTTGGTGAAAAAAGCAACATATTTTGATGAATATTCCCCCCGGTTTTTGGGATAATAGTCAATGTGAAGCACTTTCAGCGATGAAGTGTGGAAGAAAAAAACCGGATTTTGCAGAGTATCAGGAGATCCGGGCAGATAAATCTCATCAGGAGGAAAATAATAATGGCAAAAAACTATGAATCTGAGAGTAAAAACAGCAGAAATTACACAGGAACTTCAGATAAGAACAGCTATGGTAATGAAATGAACCATGCTGGTAATGCAAAAAACAGTGTGAAAAGCAAAAACGAGACAGATTGTAGAAGTAAAGCAAAAAATAAAACTTCCCAGTCTTACAGCTCAGAAGAAGACAGATATTGATTGGATCAGGAGGGGGAAATGCCCCTCCTGATCTGCTGTGAGCCAATTTATGTGTCGGCTGTTTTTTGTCAGGCAGTGGCACATCTGTCCCTGATATCATATGATATAACAAAAAGGAGTCTGCCATGTTTCCGGTGGAAACGATTTCTGCAAAAATGCTGGATTATTATGTGGGCCGAAGGGACACGTTGATCATAGATCTGAGAGAAAAAGAGTCCTATATGCACAGTCATGTAAAAGGAGCCGTAAACATGCCATATGGAGAAACAGACGGATATACAGCCTTTCCAAAAGGGAAAATACTGGTTCTGTACTGCGACAGGGGCGGGGCAAGCCTTCTGCTTGCAAGGCAGCTTGCAAAGCTTGGGTACTGTACCAGGTCTGTTATAGGCGGTTTTGGAGCATATCGGGGAAGAAATCTTGTAATTTCGCCATAAGCATGATAAGGTGTAAGAGAAAAAATACGAACCGGTATATCTTCAGGTTATTTCAGAAATCAATCTGTCGGCATACCTATTGTGCCAACAAGTTGATTTCTCGAACAATCTTGCGTCTAAATTTCTTATTTCCGCGTTGTCGTCGGTCGCCGTAGCCACCGCTACGTCTCCTTCCTCCGCCTTGAAATAAAAAAATTTATCCTGCAAGATTGTTTCAAGAATCAACTTGTCGGCACACTATAAAAGAGGAGACACAAAACTATGAAATATATGTTTGCATCAGATGTCCATGGTTCTGCATACTACTGCAGAAAAATGCTGGATGTCTATAAAGAAGAAAAGGCAGAACGCCTGGTACTGCTGGGCGATCTGCTCTATCATGGCCCGAGAAATGATCTTCCCAGAGAATATGCTCCCAAACAGGTCATTTCCATGCTTAATGACATGAAGAAAGAAATTTATGCTGTACGTGGGAATTGTGAAGCTGAGGTCGATCAGATGGTCCTGCAGTTTCCGGTTATGGCAGACTACTGTATCCTGAACCTGGATGGAAGAACCTTTTATGCCACACATGGACATATTTACAATGAAAATAATCTGCCTCCGATCCAGGAAGGAGATATTCTGATCCATGGACATACCCATGTACTGAAAGCAGAGCAGAAAGAAGGCTATATACTTCTCAACCCGGGTTCTGTTTCCATTCCAAAAGAAGGAAACCCGCCTACATATGCAATCTTTGAGGACGGTGTGTTTACAATTAAGGATTTTGAGGGAAATATTGTTAAGAGCATAGAATTATAGGGAAGTCCCATCTACATATAGAAAGGATAAAGAATGGAAAAATTTGAACTGATCGCTCCATGTCATTTCGGTATGGAAGCTGTGCTGAAACGTGAGATCCTTGATCTGGGCTATGAGATTACCAAAGTAGAGGATGGAAAAGTAACATTCGAGGCAGATGCACAGGGAATCGCAGATGCCAATATCTTTCTGCGTTCCACAGAAAGAATCCTGCTGAAAGTAGCAGAAGTAAAGGCAGAAACCTTTGACGAGCTTTTTGAAAAGACAAAAGCCCTGCCATGGGAAAATTATATTCCCAAGGATGGGAAATTCTGGGTTGCCAAGGCCAATTCTGTGAAGAGTAAGCTCTTTAGCCCGTCTGATATCCAGTCCATTATGAAAAAAGCCATTGTAGAGCGTCTGAAGGGCGTATACGGGGTGTCCTGGTTTGAAGAGGATGGGGCAAGCTTTCCTATCCGCGTGGCATTTATGAAAGATGTGGCCACGATCGGTATTGATACTTCAGGGGTATCTCTGCATAAAAGAGGATATCGTAAAATGACAGTGAAAGCTCCGATCACAGAAACACTGGCATCTGCTCTGATCATGCTTACGCCATGGAATAAAGACAGGATTCTGGTAGATCCTTTCTGCGGAAGCGGTACCTTTCCTATTGAAGCAGCAATGATGGCAGCAGATATTGCACCCGGCATGAACCGTTCCTTCCTTGCTGAGGAATGGAAGCATCTGGTTCCGAGAAAATGCTGGTATGATGCAAATGAAGAGGCACAGGACAGGATAAATCTTAATATTGAAACAGATATCCAGGGCTTTGACATTGATCCTGAGGCGTTGAAGGCTGCCAGAGCTAATGCAAAAATGGCAGGTGTGGACAAGCTGATCCATTTCCAGCAGAGAGCGGTAAAAGATCTCCGCCATCCCAAACCATATGGATTCATCATCACAAACCCTCCTTATGGGGAACGACTGGAAGAAAAAGAGAATTTAACTCAGCTTTATCGTGAAATCGGGGAAAGCTATGAAAGGCTTGACAAGTGGTCCATGTATCTGATCACATCTTATGAGAAAGCGGAGAACGATATCGGGCGAAAAGCAGATAAAAACCGTAAGATCTATAATGGTATGCTTAAGACCTATTACTATCAGTTCCTTGGGCCGCGCCCACCGAAGAAAAACCGTAGCTGAGTGCTTCTGTAATTGCGAAAAATCAAAATAAAAAGAGGATACAAAGGATTATGAAAAAAATAATTTTTGCTACCGGAAATCAGGATAAAATGAGAGAAATCCGCGAGATCCTTGCAGATATGGATGTAGAGGTTGTTTCTATGAAAGAAGCGGGAATCCATGCAGATATTGTAGAGGATGGTTCTACTTTTGAGGAAAATGCTGTGATCAAGGCGAAGACAATCTGTGAACTGACAGGGGAGATCACTCTGGCAGATGATTCCGGTCTGGAGATTGACTATCTGAATAAAGAGCCGGGCATTTATTCTGCCCGTTATATGGGAGAAGATACCTCATATCATATCAAAAATGCAAGTCTGATAGAGAGACTGAACGGAGTTCCGGACGAGAAGCGTACTGCAAGGTTCGTATGCGCCATTGCAGCGGCTTTTCCGAATGGAAGTGTAAAAACAGTGCGTGGAACAATGGAAGGCCGTATAGGCTATGAGGAGAAGGGAGAGAACGGCTTCGGCTATGATCCGATTTTCTACCTGCCGGAATATGGATGTACTTCTGCAGAGCTTTCCGGCGAAGAGAAAAATAAGATCAGCCACAGAGGAAAAGCATTACGTGCCATAAAGGATGAACTGAAATGAAGGTACTGATCGTCAGCGATACTCATGGACAGGATGAGAATCTGGAAGAGACAGTGCTCAGAGAAGCTCCCTTTGATTATCTGATCCATTGCGGGGATGTGGAAGGCAGAGAGATTTTCATTGAGGCACTGGCAGAGTGCCCATGTACGATTGTCGCAGGAAATAATGACTTTTTTACAGACCTTCCCTATGATGAAGAAGTTACCCTGGAGGGACATAAGATACTGGTTACACATGGACATCACTATTTGGTGTCCCGGGATTATGATAAACTTGTTGAGAATGCGCAGGCTAAGGGATGTAAGATTGCAATGTATGGTCATACTCACATGCCTGTGATCGAGAATGAGGATGGGATTCTGGTAATTAATCCCGGCAGTCTTACCTACCCGCGTCAGAGAGGCCGCAGGCCAAGCTATGCAGTTATGCAGATAGAAGAGGGAAAAGATCCTCAGGTCGAGATCAGATACCTCTGAAAAATTATTTAACTGAATCAGGTAAGTTACTTGCGGAGGTTGCGAATATCCGCCTGACTCATCTGACTGTATATTTTTGAGGTATTGTTGATCGGATAACGGCAATACCTCTTTTTACAGATACGTGACAGTAAAAGAATAGAAGAAAAAATAAAAAAAGTTAAGATTTTTTTATTGTGCGAAAAAAATATTTTTTTACAAAAAATCTCAAAAACCAGTAAAAAATCCCTTTTTGCGAACAAAAAAAACGATTTTTTTGAAAAAAGTGAAAATCCCGCAAAGCCTTGTATTTAGCGGGTTTCAGGGACTTTTTGAGGAATGAAAAATCACTTTTTTAAAAAAAATCAAAAAAAATTGAAAAAAGGTGTTGACATTTGGGGTTGCTTAACATATAATATGTCTTGCGTCGGACAACGAAGCACAAATAAATAAAGAAAAACAGCGGGGTGTGGCTCAGCTTGGCTAGAGCGCCTGGTTTGGGACCAGGAGGCCGCAGGTTCGAATCCTGTCACCCCGACTGCTGTAACAACAACATTACCGTTTCAGCGAAATGCGGGTGTAGTTCAATGGTAGAACACTAGCCTTCCAAGCTAGATACGTGGGTT
>ERZ826146.995-NODE-995-length-29228-cov-37.509067_pt1 | contig 29228 bp, 24 predicted proteins | sample MGYA00519857_ERZ826146 | MGnify/ENA primary metagenome ERZ826146 (study PRJEB31778, sample SAMEA3449222) | human gut metagenome | biome: human gut; feature: human-associated habitat; material: faeces | place: United Kingdom | collected 2010/2012 ...
CAGATTATTTTCGCTTCTGTATCATATAGGCGCGTAGTTGCGGATTTGAGGATATCAAAAAACATTTTTGCAGGTGGAGACGCATCGAAGTTTTCGTGTAAAAAGAATAAAACAGATATGTATTTTATACCAATATACGCAAATGCTATTGAAAATGATGGCTTATATGGGTACACAAATACCGCTGTAGTTTCTGAACCAGCAGTAACAATAGCTGCAAGAGGAGCTGGTACAGGAAATGTAATATATAGAAGTAAACCTTTCACACCTATTGTTCGTTTAATTTCTATAATTCCTAATGAGAATGTAAATCCTTTGTTTTTGGCATGTGCTTTACAATTAAAGAAGCTGTCTGGAGATGGGTCCGCAATTCCACAGTTGACTGTGCCTGAAGTAAGAAAAATAACAATAAATATTCCATCATTAAATACTCAAAACAAAATAGCAAATTTTGTTGAAAAAATCAATCAAAAGATAACGCTGAACCGCCGGATAAATGATAATTTAAAGCCAATCTATTATGCCTAAGACGTATCATTTCACAGAAGATTCATACGAACAAACGATAATCTCATTGTTCAAAGATATGGGCTATGAATACCATTATGGCCCGGAACTTGACGCAGATACCAGCAGGGAACTTACCGATTCCACCATACCGGGAGTATTGCGCAAGGCTATGTTGGCTATAAATGGAGCGGACAAAGCCGCAGCCGTAGATGAAGCCATCCGCAAAATTAGAGAACAATTCAGCCAACCTTTGGTAAGTGCAAACATAACCATCACCGATTGGCTGCAAAATGGGATGGATGTAACCTTCAAAACCGCTCAAGGCACATTGCGTAGCGACCATATCAAGATAATAGACACCGACAATATCAACAACAATTCTTTTGTGGTAGCCAACCAATGGACGGTTACAAATGGCAAATCCACCAAACGTGCCGACATAGTGGTATTCATCAACGGACTGCCAATCTCTGTTGTTGAGTTGAAATCCCCTTCCCGTGAGGTGACGAACTCGGAAGAAGCTCACCAACAGTTACAAAACTATATGCGCATTGTTCCGCAACTTTTCACTGCTTGCCAAATGCTCGTGATAAGCGATATGGCAGACACACGAGTAGGTACGATTACCGCACCGCTTGACCGATATATGGAGTGGAAAACCACGGATGGAAGCTATGAAAGCACGGCGTTTGCCGACTTTGAAACATTCTTCAACGGCATATTTGAGAAGCATCGGGTCATTGATATAATTGCCAACTTTACCCTTACAATGGGTGGCGACAAGAAGATACGCATACTCGCTGGCTACCACCAGTATTTTGCCGTGAAGAAAGCCCTTGAATGCACCAAACAAGCCTTGCAACGCAATGATGGAAAAATTGGCGTATTCTGGCACACACAAGGTTCGGGCAAGAGCCTTTCTATGGTGTTCTATGCCCACCAACTTTTGAAAAATCTGCTTAGTGCGACCTTGCTTGTGCTAACTGACCGTCTTGACTTGAACGACCAACTGCACAGCACTTTTGCATCGTGCAGCGACTATCTGCGCCAAAAACCTGTCAAAGCTACTGATGGCGAAAACCTCTATGAATTGCTCGAAAAGCGCAAGAGCCATGGGATAATCTTTGCCAATATCCAAAAGTTCAAAGACCGTGACAAGCTCATCACAAGCCGTTCAGATGTGATTGTGATTAGTGATGAAGCCCATCGCACACAATCAAATACCAAGACAAAGGTTGATACACAAACAGGAGAGCTGAAACTCGGCTTTGCGGCTATCGTGCGCAAACTCCTGCCCAATGCGGCCTTTATTGGCTTCACCGGTACGCCTATTGAACAAGACGACAACGATACGAGAGAGGTGTTTGGCAACTACATTGACATCTACGACATGACCCAAGCCGTGGAAGATGGAGCTACCGTGCCTGTCTATTATGAAAGTCGTTTAGTAAAATTGGATTTGGACGAAGATACACTCAAATTGCTGGATAACGAGTATGATAAACTGGCAGAAGAAGGTGCTGACGAACAAGACATCAAGCGTTCAAAGAGTGAAAATGCACGGCTTCGCGCCTTGCTTTCGGCACCGCAAACAATCGACACCCTTTGCCGGGACATAGTAAATCACTACGAGAACAACCGCGCTGACTTGCTCACAGGCAAAGCCATGATAGTGGCGATAGACCGTGCTACTGGTATAGACATATATAAAAAGTTGATGGAGCTTCGTCCTCAATGGAAAGATATTGTCTGCGTAGTTATGACGCAAGGGAACCAAGACCCTGTAGAATGGAACGACATCATTGGCTCTGCCGCACGTAAAGAAGAATTGGCTCGCCAGTTCAAAGATAACAAATCACCGCTAAAAATCGCTATCGTAGTTGATATGTGGCTCACAGGCTTTGATGTTCCATCGCTTGCCACAATGTATGTTTACAAGCCGATGAAAGGACATAACCTTATGCAGGCTATTGCCCGTGTAAACCGTGTGTTCCCCGAAAAGAGCGGTGGCTTAGTAGTGGACTACATCGGTATTGCCAAGGCTCTCAAAAAGGCCATGCACGACTATACAGGGCGTGACAAGAAAAACTACGGCGACCCAAACATCAAGACAACCGCCTATCAACAGTTCGTTGCCGCACTCAAGCGTTGCCGGGAATGTATGAACGATTACGATTACTCCGCTTTTTCCGATTGTTCCAATCTGCAACGTGCCAACCTTATTAGAGGTGGTGTAAACGTATTGCTTGATAAGGATAACCTTGTTTCGTCTGAACCTACCACTCAAACTGACGAAAAAGGGAATATTATTTTTGTGGATGCAGCTCCTGCAGAGGCGAAGAAAGTCTTTATGGAAGAAAGCAAACGCTTGTCGCAGGCCGCTTCACTTTGCCGCAGTTTGCTCACTCCTGCAGAACGTTTTGAGGAAGCGTATTTTGAAGCTGTGCGGACATTGCTCTTGCGCCTTTCGGGAAACAATAAAATTACCCGGAAAATTATAGACGAGCGAATCACACAACTGCTGAAAGTGGCAATAAAAGCAGAGGGCATTGTGGAAATTCTCAATACAAAAGGCTCGGAATTTTCACTTTTTGATGAGAATTTCTTGAAAGAGATAGCCGAGATGAAAGAGAAGAATTTCGCACTCGAATTGCTCAAACGGCTGCTTGAAGAACACATCAAGAAATATGCTAAAAAAAGAATGGTTGAAGCCGAGAAGTTCAGTGAAATGCTTGATGCCCGGCTTGCTGAATACCTCCGTGGGCTTATCTCCAACGAGGAAGTGATTAAGGAGCTTCTTAAAATGGCACAAGAACTGAAAGCTAATGCAGAACAAGCATCTGAATTGGGTCTGACCGAGGAAGAACAGGCTTTCTATGATGCTTTGACAAAACCGCAAGCCGTAAGAGATTTTTACGAAAATAGCCAACTTGTTGCTATGGCGAAAGAACTGACCGAAGCCTTACGTAGTAGCAAGACCATTGATTGGCGACAGAAAGAATCGGCTCGTGCTAAGATGCGCTCTATGGTGAAGCGATTGCTCAAAAAGTACAAATATCCACCAGAGGAACAAGAAGCCGCCCTCGAAACCGTTATCCGCCAATGTGAGCTTTATGCTGACTCGGATGAGGAGATTTAGTACGAAATGCTGGATTAAAAGTCATTTATGCAAGGCTTTTTCGGGAAGCAACAGTATGCAGTCAATGCTCCCAGTGTGTTGACAATGAAATTATCAAACGACCTGTGCCTGGAATGTTCGACTTGCGCAATTTCTTCAGCTCGTCGTTTACGGTTTCTATAATGGTTCTCTTTCTCAACAACAACTTGTCAGACATGCTCATGAGCGCACCCTCATATTGTTCTTCAGTTTCGTTACCAACTGATTCCGTCGACAAAAAGACGCTCGAACAGACGTTTGCTTATATACCCTTTGTCCGCTACAAGCCTGCCATACAGGAACTCCACAAAAGCCTTGTGTTCAAGAGGTTTCCTGTCATCTACGTCGCCCGGCGTTATCATGAAGTTCAGAAGTTCCCCTTTCCCGTTGCATACGATGTGCAGCTTGAAGCCGAAGAACTAACCCATGGAACATTTGTCCCTCTTGGCCATACCCAGAAACACCTTGTGGATATGGATGCGCTGGTTGCGACACACCCTTAATGGGGTGCTGTCCGCAAAACTTATGCCCGTGCACCGGCCCAGCAGGACTTTCTTTATGAATATTGCCAGCGGCACGGCCACATCCTTCTGTAGTTCCACGAAACGGTAGTATGACACTACGGCAGGGAACAGGTTTCGTATCCCCTTGCACACCTTTTCAAGGTAAAAATGCTTCATGCAGCGGTAGCCCGAACAATGGAACGGTATGATTATCAACATTACTTCGGACTTTGACATCCTGAAATAGGGAAACGCGGTTGACTGTGCAATCACTTTTTCCTGCGGATTGAGATATTCGGATTGCAGCCAAACGCCGTAATCGACACAGAATTTTTTGTCAATGTCACGAAGCCTCGTATTGGGGAGGAACAACTCGAAGTTGATGCGGGATATCCTTAATTTCAGGTGGCAGGAACGACCGCGCTGTTTATATTCGTCTGGAAATAGCTTTGATATAAGTATCAAAATGGGTAACAAAAAATGAATATAATATAATCAAGTATGGAATTTCATTGACGGATAAGAGAAAAGCGCCATAATCACATAATATATTGATATATAATATATATATTCTACCTGTTGGCGGAATTAGTTTAGTGCATACTTAATTCTACCTATGGGTTTGTTATTTATAAAGTCAACCTGTTGGCGGAATTACTTATGCCGACATATGAACATACACTTACGGTTTGTTGTGTTTCGACAACTTTTGCTTACGGTTTTCACTCGTTTCCTGCACGCCTGCAATAGGTATCCTTTTATTATGCGAAAGGGCGTCTTTTGAAAGGCAAAGGGACATGTCTTGCAAGCCGAAAAGACACCGTTTGAAACTGTAATCATAACCGTGCCTCCCAAAATAATTCCGTCAACAGGTTGATGTTCACAAATTTTTCATTGAATTTCATCTTGATTTTTTGCGGAAATAATTTATTTACCTATACATTAAAATAAAATCGAGAATAAACAAAAACTGTTTTCCGACAAATTATCATTGAAACATTTTCCATTTTCCGACAAAATAAAGCAAAAACATTTCTGTGTTTACGGCAAAATAGTATATTTGCAGTAAATAAAAAGTTTCAGTCATGCCAGAAAAATATTTAAGCGTAAGATATACGAAAGGATGCTCAGATGGAAGCAGGAAAGTGATGGGCGAACGGCACTTTTGATAAAAGGTGCACGTAGAATCGGAAAATCAACTATTGCTGAGGAGTTTGCCCGTAATGAGTATGAATCCTATATCATCATCGATTTTTCAATAGCGGACGATGCGGTAAAAGAGTTGTTTGCCCATATTTCGGATTTGAATTATTTTTTCCTACGGATTCAGTCGCTATACAATGTATCGCTACATGAACGGAAATCAGTCATCGTTTTCGATGAAGTACAACTATGTCCTCCTGCCAGGCAAGCAATCAAGCATCTCGTAAAGGACCATCGGTACGACTACATTGAAACAGGGTCGCTACTTTCCATCAAAAAAAATGTAAAAGGAATTGTAATACCAAGCGAAGAAACACGTATCGCGATGTATCCGTTAGATTACGAAGAGTTCTTATGGGCTATCGATAAACCTCAGGTTTATGAGTTGATTAGATACTCGTACCAGAATTTTAAATCTCTTGGAGATGCCGTCAATCGTGACCTTATGCGCAAATTCCGTCTGTATATGCTCATTGGCGGTATGCCACAGGCCATAAATGCATATCTTGAATCGAATGATTTTTCAGTCATAGATGCGGTAAAACGAAATATTATAGAATTGTATATTGATGATTTCCGTAAAATCGACCCCACAGGACGTGCATCGCGTTTGTTTACCTCAATTCCATCAGAACTCTCGCGCAATACAACACGTTATAAAGTAGGAAGCGTGATTGAGAATGCGACAGCTGCCAGGCTCGGTGAGTTGTTGATGGATATGGCTGATTCCATGACGGTAAATTTTGCCTATCATGCAAATGATCCCAGTGTAGAATTCTCTCTTCATGCCGATTACAACTATTTCAAGATGTTTCTTGCCGACACGGGATTGTTTGTTACGCTCGCTTTCATGGACCGCGACTATACGGAGAACGTTATATATAGAAAACTTCTTTCCGATAAACTCGGCACGGATTTAGGGTATATATATGAGAATGTAATCGCACAGATGTTGAAGAGTGCAGGCAATGAACTTTTTTACTATACATTTAGGGAGGAAATATTAAAAGACAAGGAAGAGAATAAAACTGTCCGCAACTATGAAATAGATTTTTTAGTTTCGCGTAAAGACAAGATATGCCCTATCGAAGTTAAGTCCTCCGGATACAACTCGCACAAATCCCTCGATATATTGCAGAAATTTTCAGAGAGGATTCTGCACAGGTATCTTCTCTATACCAAAGATTTAAAGAAAGACAAGGATATTTTTTGCTTGCCAGTATATATGACAGAATTATTATAAAGTAATATTGATTTATTTTAGTATTTTATAGAATAAAAATAAAGAGAACAATCATATCAGTTTCAGATTATTTTATTACCTTTGCAAAAGAAGGTTGCGCAAGTGTAGCAAAACGAAGAAATAGCCACAGTGCATATGAGGTGGACGAACAAAGCCTCTAATGATAAAGTGCTTGTAATCAGCAATTTAGCATTTTGGTTCAAAATCCAAACGGATCACTTGAAAGCTCCCGGAATCCTTAATCATACGGATGTCCGGGAGCTTTTTGTTGTGCGGTGCGGCCTGGCGGAGGGTTGTCACCGCCGGGCTTGGTGGTGTGCCGCACTCCGGTTTGTTTTGGCCGTTTCCCGTGCGGTTGAGGCCGATGTTGCGGCTTGATGACGGCGTGACGGGAAACGGAGGGTGGAAAAATCCATGCGCATTACATGTTGAATGCGCATGGATTGCTGCTTTTTGCTGTTATCCTTTCACATCTTGTACCTCATCCATACCGTGTTTTCTCCCACGCGGCGCACGTCGGCCAGCTTCAGGACGGTAGTCGGATAGTTGCTGTCCTCTATCCCGTCGAACACGGCGGTCATGCCCTTGCGCCCGTCGATGCCCGCGCCCACCATGAGGCTTACCTCGTCCAGCAGTCCGGCGGTGAGGAATGCGGCGTTGATGTGTCCGCCGCCGACTATGGCGAGGCGGTTTATTCCGAACTCGCCATGCAGTATCTGCACTGCGCGCCGCAGGTCTATGCCGTTTCCGCCGCAGGCTATCCACGATATGCCTTGCGCCGTCAGGCGGTCGTGGTATTGTCGTGGGCAAGCCTCGTCGGTTATTACCAGCAGGTTGTCTTCTGCTTCCTTGTCGCTCCACAGCAGTGTGCCGTGTGTGTCTATGCCTATTTTATATTGCCCCTTGTTGCCCGCATTGTGCCATGCTTCGCGGCCTATGGGCGCTGGGTTGTCGGCTTTGAACGTGCCGGGAAGTGCCGTGTGCTTCTGCATCGACACCCGTCCTTCAAGGCAAGCGTCGCATTGAAGCTCGTCGAGCGCGGCGTAGTAAGCGTCATTGTCGCCGAGATTTTCTGTCATGTCGCAGTCTATGCGTCCGTCGATTGACGACATCATGTGGCATACCGTGTAAGGTCTGCCGTTGTAAGTGTTGCCTGTCATGTCTGCTAAGTTTTGTTTCATGCTGCAAAGTTAAGCATTATCCGCATGGCCGGCAATACACACATTACGGTTTGGACAATACATTTTACGGTTTGTCGGGTAGCTTCTCCGCCTTCGTTTCTCCGCCGTAAGGCGGCCTGTTTCCGCGCTGTTGCCTGGCGTTTGATGCCTGCCTTTGTAACGCCTTGATACTCAATGCGTTGTAAAAGGCGGTCTTTTGCATGCTGAAAGGGCATCTTTTACAATGCGAAAGACGGCCTTTTGTAATGCGAAAGGTGGCCTTTCATGCGTCTGATGGTTACTTTTCGCTGTGATAATTTCACCGAACGGGATTTTTGTTGTACTTTTGCCGCGTTGAATATCGACGCAAGTGCCGGTGGTATTTGCCGCCGGCTGTTTTTTCATCAAGTACGTAAATGAAGATAATCAGGATTTTGATGGCCGCCGTGTTGCCGTTGTGCTTACAGCATGCGGCTGCAAGCGGCGACTCGCTCCGCTATGAAGTTGAGCTTTCGGCCAACGCCTCGTCGGGCGACTATGCGCCGCTTTGGTTTACGGCCAACCGCTACGGACTGTCGTCGGAACGGCCAAACAGCGGATACCTGCGCGCCGGCGTGCAGTATGATACTCGTTTCGGGCACGGCTGGAGCTTGCAGGCCGGGGTCGACTTGGCCGGCACTGTTGACCATGCCGCGCCGTTCGTGGTGCAGCAGGCGTATGCCGACTTGTCGTGGAAGGTGCTGACGTTGAGTGTCGGCGCAAAGGAGCGCGGCTCTTTCCCACTGGGAAAGGACATGCGCCTGTCGAGCGGCGCGATGGTTGAAGGGCCTAACGCGCGTCCCATTCCGCAGGTAAGGCTTGAGGTGAAAGACTATTGGGACGTGCCTTTCACCAAGGGCTGGCTCGGCGTGAAGGGGCACATCGGCTACGGACTGCTGACTGACGGGCGCTGGCGCGAGGACTTTGTGGCGGCCGGAGAGCAGTTTTCAAAGAACGTGATATACCATACAAAGTCGATGATGTTCCGCGTGGGCAACGTCGAGAAGTTCCCTTTGACGATGGAAATAGGCATGCTTGAGACCGCGCAGTTTGGCGGAAGCCTGTGGCAGAAGCGCGCCGGAGGCTCGCCGTCGCTTGTGGCCGACATGCCCAGCGGCATAAAGGACTTCTTCAAGGCGCTGATACCCAGCCAGGAAGGCACGGTTGAGAACATCGACGGAAACCATACGGGCAGTTGGAACTTCGCATTGAATTATGAGGCGAAGACGTGGAAGGCGCGCCTGTATTACGAGCATTTCTTCGACGACCATTCACAGCTTACGTGGCAGTACGGGCGTTGGAAAGACGGACACATAGGCGTTGAGGTTACGCTTCCCAAGAACCCTGTGGCTACTAAGGTGCTTTGGGAAGGGCTTTGCACCACTGACCAGACCGGCCCCGTGCTCTACGACGGCGTAGCCGGGTCGTTCACCGACTTGCAGATGAGCGGCTGCGACAATTATTACAACCACGGAACGTACCCTTGGACGCACTGGGGGCAGAACATAGGGCACCCATTTGTCTACGGCCCTGTGTACAACAGCGACGGCAGCCTGGTGTTCCACAGCAACAGGTTGAAGGCTCACCACGTAGGCATCAGCGGCGACCCGACTGGCGAACTGGCCTACCGCGTGCTCCTGTCGTTCACGCGTCACTGGGGTACTTACCGCGTGCCGTTGGACGAGACGAGGCATCAGAACAGCATGTTGTTTGAACTGACATACACGCCGGAGCGGCTTAAGGGATGGCAGTTTGAGGCGTCCTGCGGCATCGACGACGGCGACTATCTCGGCAGCAGCGTAGGAGGAATGTTGACAATAAGGAAAAGCGGAATATTATGGGCAAAGTGATTAAGATGGCGTTTGCGGCCTTGCTGGCCTGCGCAATGTGCAGTTCGTGCGAATGGAAAGACCCAATCGACGAGGATATAGAGGGCTTCTGGCGGCTTGAAAGCTTTGTGACTGAAGCCGACGGGGAACATCATCCGTGTGAAAGGCTGTATTTCGGAATAACACGGATGGTAGTTGAAGTGTCTGAAAAGGACGGCCCCAACGATTACGGCTCGTTTGTAGCCCGTATGGAGTACAAGGACGGCCACAAGAAAGTGGTGATGCGCGACTTCAAGCGGCGTGCCGCCACGAGCGATGCGCACGAGGATGCCACAGTGGAACAGCTGCTGCCGTTCGGCATGAATGCTACCACCACGGAATTTGAGGTTGTAGTTGCCGACGGCGACAATCTCGTCCTGCGTTCCGATTATGCCACCCTTCGGCTTAAAAGGTTCTGATTTTTTAAGTCAACAAGCAGACAAGTGACGAGCAGACAAGGGGATTTGCCGGGTTTGTTGATGGCAAAACATATATCCTTGTCTGCTCGTCACTTGTCTGCTTGTTGACTACGGAAACGTCCTTGTCTGCTCGTCACTCGTCTACTTGTTGACTAAACAGCTACTCAAGTTCAAGTCCCAGCATCTGGCTAAGCTTCGCAAACGCCTTGTTTGCGTTTTTCAGTTCGTCAAAACGTTCGCGGTTTGTCGGGATACGCTTGATTTCTTCCGGTTTGGCCAGTCGTAGGCTGAGGCTTATCGCGCTGTTTTTCAGTGCAAAGGCGAGCGTGTTGCGTATGCGTCCCCTTATCTTCTGCATGTCGTCGAGCAGTATCTTGTTGTCCACGGCGACCTCTATGTCAGGGAAAGACGTTATTTTCGGCTCCATGTTTTTCATCCTTGCAGCTATTCCGGTCATGCTTTGTGGCATGCGGTTGCACATTGCCGTCCATTGCGTAAGCAGCTGTTCTTCGGTGAAAACGTCGCGTCCGCCGTCGTCCTGCACAACCTCCTGCACCTCTTCGACGGGTTTGCGTTCCTCCACTCCGCGCCTAAGGTTCTCGAAAGTCTTGCCTATCCGCGTCAGTTTCAGGCCGCGAAGGGGGCTGCTCTGAGCCGTCTGCGGCTGCCCGGTGGGTTGCTCCTGGCGTGGCGTCGGTTGTGCTTGTGCCTCGGTTTTGCGGCCTTCCGCGCTTCCGCTTGCAGCCGCACCGGTTGTCGGGCGCGTTTCCTCGGCCACCTGCTTAGCCTCTTGCGGCTTCGCACCCGTAAGTCTTTTGAACAGGGATTTCAGTCTCTTAGGGCCACGCCCCGAACTTGCGTCGTCGTCATCGGGCTGCGTCAGCTGCGACATCTCAATCAATGTCAGCTCGACCAGCAGCCGCTTGTTGCCGCTCTGGCGGTAGTTTATGTCGCACTCGTTCATTATTTTCAGTGCGCTGTACAGGAACTTTGGCGTACACCGCTGCGCCTGCTCCCGGTAACGGGCAGTCTGCCGTTCGCCGGCATGCAGCAGCGGAAGCGTCTGTTCGTCGCGTGCCATGAGCACGTTGCGTGTGTGTGCCGCCAGTCCTGATATGAGGTTGGCTCCGTCGAAGCCTTTTCTTATTATGCCGTCAAGCAGCGACATGAGCTCTGCAGTCTTGTTCTGCAGGCACAGGTCGATTATGTTGAAGTAGTTGTCGGCGTCGAGCACGTTAAGGTCTTCGATTACTTTGGCGTATGTGATGTCGCCCTGGCAGAAGCTGGCGGCCTGGTCGAAGATAGAGAGGGCGTCCCTCATGCCGCCGTCGGCCTTCTCCGCAATCACTTCGAGAGCTGCCTCCTCGTATTTGACTCCTTCTCCGCCGGCCACTTTTTTGAGCTGGTTCACAATGCCGGGCACGGTCATCCGCTCGAAGTCGTATATCTGGCAGCGCGACAGGATGGTAGGGAGTATCTTGTGCTTCTCGGTAGTTGCGAGGATGAACACTACGTGGGCGGGCGGTTCCTCAAGCGTTTTCAGGAATGCGTTGAAGGCCGCCGTCGAGAGCATGTGTACCTCGTCGATGATGAACACCTTGTACTTGCCAACCTGCGGCGGTATGCGCGTCTGCTCCATAAGGGCCTTGATGTTCTCCACGGAATTGTTGCTCGCCGCGTCAAGCTCGAATATGTTGAACGAGCGTTGTTCGTTGAAGGCGCGGCAACTCTCGCATTCGTTGCATGCTTCGCCGTCCGCCGTGGGGTTGAGACAGTTGATTGCCTTGGCGAAGATACGCGCGCAGGTGGTCTTTCCTACGCCTCGCGGCCCGCAGAACAGGTAGGCGTGTGCCAGCTTGCCGCTCTTTACGGCGTTGCGCAGCGTTGTCGTAAGCGCTTCCTGGCCTACCACGCTGTCGAACGACTGCGGCCTGTATTTTCTGGCTGAAACGATGTATTCTTGCATAATATTAAATAGGTGTAGTTGCGAATTACGGTTGTCTGCGGGGCATCGTCAGATTATCGCCATACCGAGGCGCGCGCACTCGTCGAGCATGTCCTGCGGCCATACGCTGGCTTGGATTTCCCCTACGTGCGCCTTGTGCAGCAGAACCATGCACAGGCGGCTCTGTCCTATGCCTCCGCCGATGCTCTGCGGCAGTTCGCCTGCCAGCAGGCGGCGGTGGAAGTACAGCTCCTTGCGTGCCTGCTGGCCGGTCATGTCGAGCTGGCGCAGCATGGCTTCGCTGTCCACGCGTATGCCCATCGACGAGAGTTCTACGGCGCGTTGCAGTGTAGGATACCATATCAGGATGTCGCCGTTAAGCCCTTTATGTGTGTTGTCGGTAGGTGTTGTCCAGTCGTCGTAGTCGGGCGAGCGGCCGTCGTGCGGCTTGCCGTCGGCCAAGGGGGCGCCTATGCCGATGATGAACACGGCCCCGAACTTGCGGCAGATGGCGTCTTCGCGCTCTTTGGCGCTCATCCCGGGGTACATTTCAAGCAAGTCTTCGCTGTGGATGAAGTGTATTTCTTCGGGCAGGAACGGCTCTATCACGCCGGCGTAGCGTTCGCACACCATGAACTCGGTGCGCCTTATGGCCGAGTATATGCGGCGCACGGTGGACTTCAGGCAGTCGAGTGTGCGCTGCCCGGGGGTTATCACGGCCTCCCAGTCCCACTGGTCTACGTACAGCGAGTGCAGGTTGTCAAGCTCCTCGTCGGCGCGTATGGCGTTCATGTCGGTGTAGATGCCGTAACCAGGCTCGATGGCGTAGTCGGCAAGGGTCAGCCTTTTCCACTTCGCCAGCGAATGCACAACTTCCGCCTTGGCTTCTCCGAGGTCTTTTACGGGGAACGTCACGGGGCGTTCCACGCCGTTGAGGTCGTCGTTTATGCCAAGGCCTTGAAGTACGAACAGCGGCGCCGTGACGCGGCGCAGCCTCAGTTCGGCCGAGAGGTTGGCTTGGAAGAACTCTTTTATCAGCTTTATTCCCTGTTCGGTCTGCCGCATGTCAAGCAGCGGCTTGTAGCCTTCGGGACGAATCAGTCTGCTCATATATGGATGTTGTTAGTTGGTAATATTCTGTTTTTTGACGCTGCAAACGGCATGAAGGCATGCTTGCTTGCAGCTTCCCGGTTGCAGATAATCTTCTGCAAAGATACTAAATATCGGTCAATATGCAACAAAACTGCGGCATAAAAACGCAATGTGACATTAAGCATGGCCGCTGGCCGACGATTGTCAACGCCCCTTGTGAGCGGCGGAAAACCGCCGCAGGCTGTACGGCAAGGAACTGGCGGAAATGCGAAAGGCCACCTTTTGCACGCCAAAAGGCCATCTTTTACACGCCGAAAGGCCACCTTTTAGAGCCTGAAAGGACGCCTTTTGCAACTCGTTGGCTGCCAGGCTGTTACGCAGGCGGTTTTTTGACGCCTTTCAAAACGTTGCCGTAAAGCCCCACAACGGCGTGGCATAATGGCATTTTAAGGCCGCCGTCGTCCTTTTTTTGAATAAAATACGTTATCTTTGCAACAATTTAGCGAAATCCGGGTTATAATATAAGACAATAGAACAAGCTTACGGTGAAATCGACAGGATGTGGACATACGGGCGCAAGCGTGGTGTGCGGAGACGCAGACGTGGCTGACGCAATGGGCATGTGGCAGCATGGGGTGAAACGTTTGTTTGACTTTGTGTTCGCCCTTGTCGGCATCGTGGTGCTTTCGCCGCTGATGCTTGTGGTGTATATCATGCTGAAAGCCCAGCGCAACGGCCCGGCAATATTCTCGCAGGAACGGATAGGGCAGGGCGGAAAGCCGTTTACCATATACAAGTTCCGCACGATGAACGGCTGCGACGACGAGCCGATGCTCATCGCGAAGAGCGACAAGGAGCACTCCACACGGCTGGAAAGGTTCTTGCGCGAGCACCATCTTGACGAGCTTCCGCAGCTATGGAACGTGCTGAAGGGCGACATGTCGTTCGTCGGCCCGCGCCCCGAACGCAAGTATTACATCGACAAGATAATGCTGGAAGACAGCCGCTACCGGTTCATTTACAAGATGAAGCCGGGGCTTACGTCGGAAGCCACGCTGTACAACGGCTATACAGACACCATGGAAAAGATGCTGAAGAGGTTGAGTATGGACATAAGCTATCTGGAACGCAGGTCGCTGTGGCTCGACTTCAGCATAGTGGTGCGCACGGCGGCAAGCATCGTAAGCGGCAAGAAATTCTGAAAGGGGAACGAATTACTATAATAAATCATAATAAGGAAAGGTTGTGAAAAAACTTCTATCGATATTTGTTTTGGCGGCTTTGATGCCGTTGTGCGCATTGGCGCAGTCGACGATGACTGACGAGCAGGTGATGCAGTTCGTAGTCGAGGAGAACCAGTCAGGCACGTCGCAGGCGCAAATAGTTACGAAACTTATGCAGAACGGTGTCGACATAGACCAGATACGGCGTGTAAGGCAGAAGTATGAGAGGCTGGCTAAAAACAAGGGCTTGGGCACGGTGGGTGCAAACGAGGGAACCTCGGACACACGCCTGCGCTCAAACAACGGCAAGAACCGGCGGAGCAACGCGTCGCAAACGGATGTCAGCGACGGCACGCAGCCCTCGTACAGGCTGAAAGACACACGCGACAACGGTATGGCCGGCCCTGAAGTTTACGACGAGACCAACGAGGACTGGCTTATGATGCAGGACGAACTTAACGGCTTCATCCCTGACACGGCGGCCATCGTGGAACGCTATATGGCCGAACGCGAAGGCCGCGGCAAGAAGCCCAAGGTGTTCGGACGCGACATATTCAACAACAAGGACCTGACATTCGAGCCCGACATGAATATCGCCACTCCGCAGGATTACCGGCTCGGCCCGGGCGACGCGGTGTTCATCGACATATACGGGGCGTCGCAGAAGACAATAGAAAGCACGGTGTCGCCTGACGGAACGGTGACAATCGAGGGCTACGGCCCCGTGGATATAGGCGGACTTACGGTGGAGCAGGCCAATGCCAGGCTGCGCTCCACGCTCGGTTCGCGTTACAGCAGCTCGAAGATAAGGCTCACGGTCGGGCAGACGCGCACCATAATGGTAAACGTGATGGGCGAGGTCGGGAACCCGGGAACATACACCCTGCCGGCCTTCGCCACTGTGTTCCACGCGCTGTACATGGCCGGAGGCACAAACGACATAGGTACGCTGCGCGACATCAAGGTGTACCGCAACAACCGACTCGTGTCCACCGTAGACATATACGACTACATCCTGAACGGCAAACTTACGGGAAACGTCCGTCTGGCCGACAACGACGTGATTTCAGTAGGTGCGTATGACTGCCTCGTAAACATAACGGGCAAGGTGAAACGCCCCATGTTCTACGAGATGAAGAAGAACGAAAGCGTAGCCACTTTGCTGAAATACGCCGGCGGATTTACCGGCGACGCTTACAAGAAGTCAGTGCGCTTGGTGCGCAAGACGGGCAGGGAATACTCCGTATATAACATTGACGAGTTTGACATGGGAGCGTTCCAGCTGGCCGATGCCGACTCGGTAAGCGTGGATTCAATACTGCCGCGCTTCTCGAACATGGTTGAGATAAAGGGCGCGGTGTTCCGTCCCGGCATGTACCAGGTGGGCGGAGACATCAACAGTGTGCGCTCGCTGATAGAAAAGGCCGACGGACTTAGGGAGGAAGCATTTACCGCCCGCGCCGTGATGCACCGCATGAAGGCGGACCGCACGCTGGAAGTAATCCCTGTGGATGTTGACGGAATACTGGCCGGACGCGTGGCCGACATCCCTATTCAGAACAACGACGTACTGTTCATACCGACAAAGCAGGAGATGATGGAAGAACAAACCATCACCATCCACGGCGAAGTGTTTTATCCAGGTGTGTACAAATATGCCGACAACGAAACGCTTGAAGACTTTGTGTTGCAGGCCGGCGGACTTAAGCAGACCGCATCGACGGTGAAAGTGGACGTGTCACGCCGCATGATTAACCCAAAGGCGTTTACAACCGACACCATAATAGCGCGTACATACACCTTCGCATTGAAAGACGGATTTGTAGTTGACGGAGAACCGGGCTTCAAACTGATGCCTTTCGACGAGGTCTACGTGCGCAAAAGCCCCGGCTTCTACAAGCAGCAGAACGTTACCGTGGAGGGCGAGGTCATGTTCGGAGGCGTTTATACTCTGTCGAAAAAGAACCAACGCTTGAGCGACTTAATCCGTAGTGCGGGCGGCGTGAACGACCGTGCATACGTGGCAGGTGCGCGCCTCGAGCGAAAGATGGACGGGAACGAGCGCAAGCGTTACGAAGTTGTGTTGAGAATGGCTCAAGAGGAGGCTGCGCGTCTTGAACTTGAGGCTGCCGGTGCAGGCAAGACCATCAATATGGACGACAAGGAAATGGAAAAGAAGTTCGAAATCCCTGAAACTTACTCTGTCGGAATAGAGCTTGACAAGGCATTGGCCGAGCCGGGAGGCGATGCCGACATCGTGCTGCGCGAGGGCGACAAGCTCGTAGTTCCCCAATATACGGCCACAGTGAAAATCAACGGAGAGGTGATGTACCCCAACACTGTCGGTTACCAGAAAGGCAAGAAGGCGAAGTATTACATCAATCAGGCCGGCGGATACAGCAACAGGGCGAAGAAAAGCCAGGCTTTCATCATTTACATGAACGGCATGGTTGCAAGGGTCAGCGATGGTGCAAAGCCGCAGCCCGGATGCGAAATATTTGTTCCGCAGAAGAAGGTGACCACTATGAGCATCGCCGAAAAACTGTCAATCGGCACGTCGGCGGCGTCAATCGCAACGATGATAGCGACAGTGGCAAACTTGTTCAAGTAAAACGAAAGGTTGGAATGAAATATCCTATAGGCATACAGGATTTTGCGAAAATCCGTAAAGATGGTTATGTATATATAGACAAGACGAAGCTTGTTTACGATATAGCTTCGTCGGGTAGTTATTATTTCCTCGGTCGTCCGCGCCGCTTCGGGAAAAGTCTGCTAATATCAACGTTTGAGGCTTATTTCAGCGGAAAGAAGGAACTGTTTGCCGGACTGGATATTGAGAAGCTGGAGAAGGATTGGGAAACGTATCCCATTCTGCATCTTGACTTGAACACGCGCAAGTATGACACGAAGGAAGCCCTGTTGGCCGAGCTGAACAAGAACCTTGAAGCGTGGGAAACCGTGTATGGTGACAAGTTCAAAGACCGCGCCCCGGAGGAAAGGCTTTCGCATATTATAGAGTTCGCCTATAAGCAGACGGGTAAACGCGTTGTACTGCTTGTCGACGAATATGACAAACCGCTGTTGCAGACTATCGGCAATGCGGCCTTGCAGGATGAATACAGGAACATACTTAAGGCGTTTTATTCGGTTGTAAAAACTTATGACAAGTATATAAAGTTCGGTTTCTTCACAGGCGTTACGAAGTTCGGCAAGGTCAGCGTCTTCAGCGATTTGAACAATCTTCAGGACATATCTATGGACAAACGCTACATCGATGTCTGCGGAATAACAGAGGAGGAGATTCACCGTTACTTTGAGGAACCGTTGCAGGAGCTTGCCAAGGCCAACGGCATGACATACGACGAAGCGGCGGCAAAGCTGAAAGAACAGTATGACGGCTATCACTTTGAATACGGAACGGAGGGAATATATAATCCGTTCAGTCTGCTTAACACCTTTGCCAAGCAGAGCTTCAAGGACTATTGGTTTGAGACGGGTACGCCGACGTTCCTCGTACAGTTGTTGCAGGAACGCAAATATGTCCTGCCTGACCTTACGCACGAAATAATTTCAGACGACGTGCTCAACAGCATAGATTCGGCATCGCGCAACCCGATACCGCTGATTTACCAAAGCGGATACCTTACAATAAAAGGATATGACAGCCGTTTTAAACGGTACAGGCTTGGTTTCCCCAACAATGAAGTGGAGACGGGCTTCCTCAATTTCCTGCTGCTGTATTACACTCCAAATGGCGACAGGACGGAATTTGACATCAGCCACTTCGTAATCGATGTGGAGAGCGGCAATGCGGAGCAATTCATGCGCCGTCTGCAAGCCATGCTGGCCGACACAGACTATAAGATAGTCGGCGATGCGGAGCTGTATTTCCAGAATGCCCTTTACCTCATATTCAAAATCATGGGCTTCTATGTAGAGGTGGAACGCGCAACGAGCGACCGCCGCATGGATGTGCTGATAAAAACGTCTGATTATATCTACATCATCGAGTGCAAGCTTGACAAGTCGGCAGATGAAGCCCTGCGCCAGATAGAGGAAAACAACTACGCCGCCCCCTTCTTGATGGACAACCGCAAAGTTTACAAGATAGGCGTGAGCTTCTCAAGCAAAACGAGGGGAGTGGAAAGCTGGAAAGTGAAGTGAAAAGAATGAGTATAGGGTTATGTTGCAAAAGTAGAATTTTGTAAGACAAATGTTTTTCATTAGATTTGTTTTGTAAATAGGTGAGAATTTTTCATATTGCTCCCCAATATTGAGTAAAAAACGTTTGAGGATGAATATTTGAATTTGGAACTATAAGGGTAAAGTATAGGTGGATATGGAGGAAAATAAGAAAAAAATCATAAATATAAACGTCTTAAATGTTTTAAATTTACTAAAACGTGATAAAAGGACAATATGTATATATGTTGGATTTGCTGCTGTTTTAGGACTTATTGTGGCATTTACGACACCTAAGATCTATAAAAGTACGGTTATATTGGCACCAGAAGAATCAGGAGCTGGATTTTCAGGTAGTATATCTTCTTTAGCTTCACTGGTTGGTATGAATATGAGGATCGGGCAAACTGGTGATGCCATATATCCTGAGATCTATCCAGACCTTGTTTCGTCAACAGACTTTTTAGTCGGCCTTTTTCCTGTTATGGTTACAACTAATAAACAAGATGTAAAGTGCGATTATTATACGTATCTTCTCAAACACACAAAAGTGGCATTGACAAATTATCCATTTATAGGATTGCGTGAACTTATGAAGTCGTTAACTTCAAAGGATAAACAATATGATCGTATGCGTATGAATGGAGTTATTACTCCACTTTGGCTGACAAAAGAAGAAGATGATGTTGCTAAGATGATTTTAGATAATATAAACTGTTCGGTTGATAAGAAAACGAATGTAATAACTATTACTGTTGCAGATCAAGACCCTTTAGTTGCTGCACTTATGGCTGATTCTGTGAAGAGTCATTTACAAGTGGCAATAACTGATTATAGAACAAAAAAAGCACGTGTGGATTTGGACTATATGCAAAAACTCTTTGATGAGGCACGCCGCCAATATGACAAGGCTCGTCAGGTTTATGCGTCTTATGCTGATGCCAATCAAGATGTTTTGCTTCAGTCTTATAAGATGAAAGAAGAAGACTTGGAGAACGATATGCAATTAAAATACAATATATATCAGCAGGTAGTAGAACAACTGCAACTGGCAAACGCAAAAGTACAGGAGCGTACCCCTGCATTTACAGTTATTCAAAGTGCTACAGTTCCGCTAAAACATAGTAGCCGTTCGAAACTTGCAACCCTTATAACCTGGATGTTTTTAGGCTTTATATTGCGTACAGGAATTGTCTTGTGGAGAAATCGTAAAGTATTCATTATGTGATTAAAACTTTGACAAATTATAATGCTTGAGCCACACAAACATCCTTATCTAATAGCTTCAGTAGCGGCCATAATTCTTGCTGTGGCCGTATGGATTATTGTTCCTAAAAAGTATGCGGCGCAAATAAAAATTGCTGATGAGTATAGAGAGATGGATTTGGCTGTTGGATTAAATAATATAAGCGCAAAGATGCGTGAAATGATGGGTGCGGCCAATCAAGGCATCAATGACATAGAGGTGTATTGCAAGGTGTTGAAGACAAACGATTTTGCTAAGGAAGTATCAAGGATCAAACTTCCATGCCATAAAAAGACTTATGGTCAATATCTTGCAAATGTAGATACAGTAGAAACAGTGAAAAAAAATATTGAATACAATATTTCTACGAAAGAGCAAACGCTAACGATACAGTTTGTCGATAAAGACCCTTTAGTTGCAGCTCTTATGCTTGACAGTGTGGTTGGTCGTTTGCAAAATTTTGTGACAAAAAAGCGTAGGGACGTATTTAAAGCACAACTGGAAAATGCAGACAGAGAACGTAAAACCGCAGCAGAAAGATACAGGGTAGCAAGGCATAAATATGCTATATATACAGATACTCATAGTGAAGAAATTACAGAGGAAGGACGCCTTTATAAGAATATGCTTGAGCGCAATGTGACTGAAACGTTCAATTCTTACGTGTCTGCATCACAACAATATTTCAGGTATCAAGCACTTATAAAAAGAGTTTATGCATCATTTGCTGTCATAAAAGCAAATGAAGTGCCTTCGCGTACAATAAATTATCTGTTTGGGTATGTGATAACTTTTGTTTTTATAGCTTTAGTGTCGGTGAAATGTTTTTTTCTTGTAAGAGCATTTAGAAACGTAAAAAGAACATTAGATTACGGCAATGTATTTTCGCCTTGGTTTCTGTCTATAATTGTGTGGATAGTCCTTGGTTTTGCGATTATTTTGTTTGGTAGTAAGATGGATGCGGTACCAAATATTTTTTATAAATGTATTTTTGTTTGGTTGACTGTTTTTCTAATGTCATCATTCTTGACTTACAATTTGCTTCCTGCAAAATCGTGTGTACATGAAAGTGGAATAAACGTAAATGTTTTTTTATTTAATTTCTTTTTCATTCTTGCTATAGTTCTTACGCCATTGTATGTTTATCAGATATATAAACTTGTAACAATGTTTGATGCCAAAGACCTTGTGGCGAATATAAGATTGTTGGCCATAGAGGGGGAGGATCGTGGCATTTTAAATTATACTATGGTGATAAACCAATCGTTACTTTTAGTAGCTCTTTGGGGGTATCCTAAAATTCCTTTGTGGAAAGTTATTAGCACAATTATATGTTGTTTTATTTTTGCTGTGGCAAATATGGAAAAACTGACATTTTTCCTTATATTCATAACTATTGTGTACGTTCTTTTTGAAAGAAAATTAATTAAAGTACGTACAATCGCCATATTCAGTTTTGTGCTATTTTTTATTTTTTATGTGTTTACTGTTTCACGCACAAGCAGTGATGCAAACACAAGTGACAGTATGTCTGTAATTGATTTCTTAGGCATATATTTTACATCACCTCCAATAGCATTTGGACATTTAAGGCAAACTATATCACAGTATTTATGCCCAGAGAGCCTTTGGACAATTTATTCATATATAGGAAGATTTATAAACGGTGTGGCTGTAGAACATGATGCTTTTAGTGAGTTTGTTTTTGTTCCTGTTCCGACAAACGTATATACCATAATGAAACCTTTTTATCAAGACGGAGGAGTTTTTGGTGTTGCTTTTTTTGCTCTTTTGTATGGTATTGGATCTGGTTTGGTTTACAGGTATGCGAGAAATGGACAGCCATTTTCAAAATGTTTGTATTCATATCTTGTTTTTATTTTGGCATTGCAATTTTTTGATGAAATTATTTTTGCCTCAATTCCGTTGTTTATTCAAAGAATGGCTTTGGTTGCATTGATGTGCTATACCAATATTAAGTTCACTTTTAAAAAAGGGGATGTTTGCGCATCACAATGTTGATTTATGAAAGAATTTTTAAAGAATAAGAATAAACGTTCAAGCCTGCTGGTTAAAAATGTTTTGGCTTCTTTTTTTTTGAAAGGTTGGTCAGCGTTAGTGTCACTTATAATGATACCTCTTACATTGCAATGTTTAGGTGTCTACAAGAATGGCGTATGGTTGACGGTAAGCAGTTTGCTGATATGGATTGATCAAATGGATATAGGGCTTGGCAACGGTCTGCGAAATAAACTTGCGGCATATATGGCGCATGGTGAGCAAGAAAAAGCACGACAGGCAGTTAGTTCCACGATGGCGATGTTGGTTTGCATAGTCGTACCGCTTGTAGCTGTTCTTCTTGCGCTCGTATGGAATGGCAATGTATATTCTTTTTTTAATGTATCAGAACGCATAATACCAGAGCTACGCACGGCATTGTCTGCGGCTGTAATTATAGTTTGTTTGACTTTTGTATTTAAGTTTGTTGGGAATGTTTATATGGGAATGCAGCTTCCTGCTGTCAGCAATTTATTTATTACAACAGGCCAAACATTCGCTTTGGTGGCTACGTTTATACTGTTTGTAGCAGGAAAGGCCACTTTTCTCAACATAGTAGTGGCTAATACGTTGGCTACTTTAGTCGTTTATCTTGCTGCATATCCATTTACATTTTGGAAAAAATTTCCATTCTTGCGCCCGCGTCTTTATTCTGTAAATTTAAGCTCTGCTTACAATATGGGTAAGGTAGGGATAAAGTTTTTTTGGATTCAAATATCAGGTGTGCTTCAATTTATGTCAGTTAATATTCTGATTTCTAAATTCTTTTCACCAGAAATGGTTACACCTTATCAAGTCGCATATAGATACACGAGCTTAATGCTTGTAATTTTTTCTGTTATATGTATGCCTTTTTGGAATGCTACGACCGATGCCTATGAACGTGGAGATTTTGATTGGATAAAAAAGGCAAGTCGCCGGATGAATCAAATTGTTATTATTGCCAGTGTTTGTTTGGCTGTTATGGTGGTAATTTCACCGTGGGTTTATGATATTTGGGTTGGTGAAAAATGTGAAGTGCCATTAAGCATGACTGTCATTATTGCCTTTTATGTATTTTTGTTGGTGGCAAGCACACGCTATTCGTTCTTTTTAAATGGCATTGGGGCATTACGTCTGCAACTTTATATGACGGTTTCAGCAGTCATGTTTATACCGTTGGCATGGCTGGTAAGTAAACTGACGCATGATATTTTGTGGCTCTTTGTTGTAATGTGTTTTTGTAATATTCCCGGCCTCGTGGTAAATATCATACAGTTTAATAAAATTATTAACGGTACGGCAAAAGGATTTTGGAGAATATGAGCGGAAAATATAAAATGCTTGGAGTGGTGGTTGTGTATGATCCGGATATGGATGTGATTGAGAATATTAAAGGGTACGCACCATATATAGATAAACTTATAATTTGGGATAATTCACCGTTAGAGCTGAACTTGCATAATGTAATAATGGAACAGTTGCATTCCATTGAAGATAAAATATTATGGCAAGGTACGGGTAAGAATCGGTTTATAGCACCAGCGATAAACTTTGCATGGAATTATGCAAAAGAAAATGGGTACGATTATATTTTGACAATGGACCAGGACAGCCATTGGCATGATTTCGCAAAATACAGGCGGCTCATTGAAGAAGACACGGGGCATAACCAGCCTTGTGTATATACTCCTTATATATACGGGTGTGACAAATGGACGATAAAGGATAAAAAACAGAAACGGCAAATTTTTATTAATTCAGGTACTGTTTATCCAGTTGACATACTTACCGCAATAGACGGTGTAGATGAAATGTTCCCTTTGGACGCCCTTGATCATGATACGTCGATAAGGGTTAGAGAAGCTGGATATGAAATCATTTGTTTAACGGAATGTGTATTACAGCATACGATGGGGAATCCGACAACGGCAAGATTATTACCGATAAAAGCAAATAATTACAGCGCAAAAAGAACTTATGAGATAACGTGTAGTCATGTTTTGAACCTTCGCAAGCATAAAAAATGGTTACCATTTTCTTACAAGGCTAAGATTGTAAAAGATCTGATAATAATGCGTTTACTATGTATTTTATTGTTGGAAAATAATAAGATTGACAAAGTGAAAATGTTAATAAAAGGTCTTAAATCGGGAATGACTACAAAAATATAGTTTTATAGTAAGAGAGATGCTGCTTGATAAAATCGGTATAATCATAGTTATGTTTGCACCCAAAAGCGGGGACATTGAAAATGTCAAATCAATCGCAAAATATTATAAAGGTGTGATTGTTGATAATTCGAGTACAAGAAATTTTGATGCGGACAATGTGGGGATGATGAAATATGTTTTCTTAGGTGAAAACACAGGCATTGCTAACGCCCAAAATGTCGGTTTACGATATTTGAGAATGTTTGATGAACTAAATTATGTACTTTTCTTTGATCAAGATAGCAGGGTTGACAAAGATTATCCTTTGTCAATGGTTGTGGAGTATGAGAAGATAAAGACACGTGTCACTAATCTTGGTTTGTTAGGTCCGGCTGTGGTTGAAATAGGCACACAACAAGAATATAGTTCAATATTTCACACATATCCGGTTGCGGATGATGGATTTGAGAAACGGCGTGATGTCATTTCTTCAGGAAGTATTGTGGAACGTTGCGTGATGGAGGATGTCGGCCTTATGTTGTCTACATTGTTTATAGATTTCGTTGATTATGAATGGTGTTGGCGTGCAGAAGCAAAAGGATATGTGGTCGGTGTGACAAGGAATGTTTGTATAAAACATAAGGTGGGAGTGTCTGGTATTAATATATGGCGTTACAAAGTGCAAATATGGTCCCCATTCAGATATTTTTATCAGTTTCGTAATCATTTGTGGCTTTGTGCATTGCCATACGTTCCTTTTCAATGGAAAGTGGCTGTAGGGATAAAGCATTTGATGAGGCTTTTTTATTTTCCGTTAGTTGTCTCAAATGGTTGGAAATGTTGGAAAAATATGTTGCGAGGAATATTCGCTTTTCAAACTCATTATAGGGATTTTAAGGCAGAAATTAAACATTATCATGATATAAAAAATTTTTTATGAATGGTTGGTTTTAAATATTATTCGTATTTTTGTGCTGCGTAAAGGCTAAGATAATGGAAGATAGAGCTTTTCTTATAGATATTTGCGGTACAATGTTTAGGTCTAATACGACCTTTGATTTCATAAAGTATTACTATGGCTCAAATTGGCATGTAAAATTTTTGTTTTCGTTGCCATACCGCATATATAATCGTTTGATGTTCCGCTTTTTAAAAAAAGAACCATTAAGACGTAATCTTATAAAGAAACTTCGCGGTAAAACGTATGAACAGTTAACGTTAATGGCGAAAGATTTTTGTAGGAATTTTCTATTTATAAAGGAAAATGCTCAAGTTATAAATCTAATAAATAAGAAACGGGCAGAAGGTTGCAGACTTGTTATTGCATCAGCAACCCTTGATGTCATAGCCAATTCCGTTGCATTATATTATAATATACCTGAATGTTTTTCAACGACATTGGAATATGATTCAAACGGAGCTTGTACAGGACGAATTAGCAAAGACCTGTTGTCTTGCAAGAAAGTAAAGTTAAAAGCCGCAGGCATTGTTCCTCCTTATGTCGGGATTTTGACAGACAACTTTTCTGATAGTGATATTATATGTGAATCGTCAGAAGCGTATCTTGTTACATACAAGATGAAAAAAAGCAAATGGTTAGAAATACCATTTATAAACAAGTTAAAGTCATGCAGAGTAGTAGAATTTATAGAAGTGTGATATTGTTTTTTATACCAATGTCGTATTCCTTTAAAACTCGATATAAAGGGAAAGTTGGTATTTCGGCATGGGGTGTAAAATATCTTTTTCCTGTATTTTTTATAAGTTTGGGATTGCAGGGCTTTTCTTTAATACGTTTTGCCTTGGGATTGTTATTTTTGTATGGTTTATATGAAATTGGTTACATACAGAATGATTGCGAGACGATTAAAAAAGAGGAAAATCCGACGATACGCATAAGTTCTTCTGAATTGAACTTTTACGAAAAGCATAAAGTTCTCATTTATACTGTGCGGTCTTTGGAATTTATTGTATGGTGGAGTTTGCTTTATGTTTCCGGGACATCGGTTTTAATGTTGTTGTATGGTTTTATAACTCTTCCATTGTTCTTTTTGTATAATTGGATACGTAGTGGCTTTTGCCTTGTTGTCCACCTTTTACTTATGTTATTCAGATATTCTGTGCCAGTGTTTTTTTCAGTAAATTACTTCAGTCTTAAAACGCTTTTGTTCATATTGGCCATTTATCCGCTTACATTATTTATAGAGAGGAGTGTTAATGGAAAATTCGGTTATCGTAATGTTTTTTTCTCCAAATATCTTATACGTGAATATGCAGACCGTTATAAATTTCGAGTAAACTATTATGTTGTGCTTTTTGTTATTACAGTTATGTTTGTATATTTTTCAATATTCTCATATATGTTTTTAATACCTGTTGGCATACTTTTGCTTACAAGTATTCTTAATACAAAAAATGATAAATTACATTACGATAAGTAACAAAATGAAGATGTACCGATTGAACACTTTGCATTTAAGATTTTAATGTTTCCTGATTGTTTTATAAATTAATTTCCTTATCGGATACGGCAAAATTCTTGTAGAAAACCGTATGGCAATGTTTTCTATCATTACAGGAATGGATATAAATCCTAATTTATAAATATTGTGTTGTACGATTACTTCGTCTTTTGCGTATTTCCATCCACCGCGTTTTCTAATTGTGTCAGGTGAATAACGGAACCACAACAAAGACTTGTTGATATTGTAGAATTTGGCTCCACTCATCAGCATCCTTATCCATAGAAAATAATCTTCGGGGAAATATTTTTCCAGATATCCGCCTGCAGCCAAAACGGCTTTTTTCCGATACATCACAGTGGGGTGGTTTATGGGACATCTGCGTTTTGCGTATTCGTATATGTCTTTGTGCCATTGCGGTACTTTCCTTTGGGCAATAATGTTATCAGGTGTGGAAATAAATTCATCTATCCATGAGCCAACAATGTCATATTCAGGATGGGTATATAAAAAGTTGTATTCTTCTTCAAAACGTTCAGGCTTGGCAATGTCATCAGTGTCCATCCTGGCGATTATCTCGTATGAGCATAATTTTATGCCGTCGTTCAGGCATTTACCTAAGCCACGGTTTTTCTCAAATGGAATGATGCGTAATTCTTTCTGCTTTTGCTCAAATTGGCTTATTACGGAATCCAGTTCATCTGTAATAGGACCGTCTTTTATAAGAATAACCTCTTTTGCTGTTAAGGTTTGGTTGAATACGCTCGTAAGACTGTCTCTTAAAAATGCCGGATTCTCTTTTTTATAGACAGACATTAAAACGGAAAAATCTGCACTGCGTTTTTGCATAAATATTTTCTGTTTTTTTATTCTGTAACGTATGCATTTGCATTTTATTGTTTATCTTGTCGCTTGACAATGTTTTATATGCAATTATTGTAGATTTCCTCGTTCTTGTTTGTAAGCGTATGAATTTATTTGATTATTGTCTGTCATCTGTCAGTTTTAGTCGTAATTTGTTGGCTAACAGTGTTTTGGAGGCTGACAGATGATGCCCGGCATCTTTCAGCCTCCAAAGTGTTGAATGTCGGTTGATAAGTGTTGTTGTGAAAGATAATGCAAACGAACGCAATGAAAACTTGTTTTCACATTGCCGAGTGCAGCTTATCTTCTGCAAAGAAGGGAAGTGTTTAGGATGTTTTTGCAATATGAAAGGCGGTAGATTATGGCGCGTTTTGTGACTTTTTGCAATGCGAAAGGTTGTTTTTTGCAATGCGAAAGGTCGTTGATTGCACGCCGAAAGGTGGTCTTTTACGATGTAAGTGACGGTAAAATGTTTTTAAGGAAATACCTTCACACAGTCACATTGTGCATTAACTTATTGAAAATAAGCGGATTATGCTGTGACAGTGGATGTTGTTTACTGTCATGTTATTGGCAAAAAACATCAAATGACTATGGCTCAGAACGCCGGCTAAGCCGGTTTTTATGGCGTTACCTGACGGTGGGCTGACAGTAAACGGTTTAACTGTCAGGAACGTAATGCGCTGTATGTCAGCTGCTTACTTCCTATTTCTGACAGATGACGCATTTTTTGAAAAACATGAATATTAGTAAGTATGTGGCAGATTGTGTTTAGTGCAGGCCGAGGATTACAGCTGTTCTATTTCTTCCGCCGTAAGTTCAGTGGCTTGTGCTATGATTTCTGTCGCCACACCGAGCCGCTTCAGGTTGCCTGCATTTTTTATGCGCTCGGCTTGTTGGCCTTCAGCTCTTCCTTCAGCTCTTCCTTCAGCTCTTCCTTCAGCTCTTCCTTGAGCCAAGCCTTCTGCTCTACCTTCTGCCAAGCCTTTCTCCATGGCCTCGCGCCGTGAACTGCTGATTTGCATCTTGGCGGTGCTCACCATGTCCCAGAAGCGGTCGTAGCCGAGGAGCTGTGCCTCGCTGAAGGCGGACTCTTCCAGCTGTGTGACGGCTTTGTTTATTTCGGGGTTCTCCAAGAGTTCTCCGGGCACTTCGCGTGTCTTCTCGTTTATTTCCGTGAGGTACCGCAGCCATAACACCTGCATCTTCTTGTCGCCGTAGTTTTTCGGTGTGAATTTCGGCAGTTCGATGAATATGAAGCGCAGTCCTTCGATTACCTCCTTCGTTTCAGCATCCTCGACGATGCGGAAGTCGTGATAGTAGCCGGGGCTATCGGAGAAGGTGTCGTTTACGAGGTTGAGCGAATATACCGGGTGCAGCAGGTCGTAGTCGCCTCCCTTGTCGAGCTGGCTGACGTATGCCTTCGATGCGTTGAACAGTACGCGCTGCTTGTATGCCGATGTCCACATCATCTGCATCTCCACGATGAACTGCCTCCCGGCCCTGTCACGGCAGCGCACGTCCACGATGCTGTCCTTGCGCAACGGGTTTTGCGGCACAAGTTCGGGGTTCAGGTATTCCACCCATGTTATTTCCTCGTCGGCCTTGTCAAACGGCAGCAGCGCGTTGAGGAAGCTGATTATGAGGTCGGGATGCTCGCCGAACACTTTTTTGAATGTGAGGTCGGCTTTTGGATTGAGGTATCTCATGATGACATTTTGTTCTTTACAAGTTCATCTTACAAAGATAATGTAAGTTTTTATGGTTTCATTCATGCTGTTGCGTTAAAAAACATGAATATGGCGTATTTTTCAAGGCGTTATTAACAAACGTAAGGGTTTTTGGCGTATATTTGCGAAAATTATTAAAAACCTTAATTCCGCAACACTATTACAAATATAACTTTTTAAGTACCTGAGCAA
>ERZ826146.1011-NODE-1011-length-28839-cov-4.438855_pt1 | contig 28839 bp, 29 predicted proteins | sample MGYA00519857_ERZ826146 | MGnify/ENA primary metagenome ERZ826146 (study PRJEB31778, sample SAMEA3449222) | human gut metagenome | biome: human gut; feature: human-associated habitat; material: faeces | place: United Kingdom | collected 2010/2012 ...
GGCTAAAATGGGTCGGCCGGGATTGGTCAATCTCGGCCGACTATATTTGGCTAAATTATTCCGGCGCTAACAATACCGAAGAGAACGGGCTCGTTAACTCCAAAAATCACCGGGATAATCGATGCCTTGCCCATGGCTTTAAGCTGCTTGGAACGCATAAACATGATCAGGATAATAGGAACGATGAACGTGCAGCCAGAACCGCCCAGACCGCCGATGAAGTTTGTAAAGTCCAGCGCGAGAGCAATTGACGGGTGTCCACCTGCTTGGTAAACCGCAAGATTGGTAACGGTATTGTCGTAGAGCGCAGCATTGATCGGAGTCATGACAACCGAGGCACCGTGAATGCCCATAAATTGGAAAAGTGCGACCGCGCCCTCGATAAGCGCCATGCCAGGATAGGTGTCGACCGCGGAGAACAGCGGCGAGATAAGAGCGGATACCAAATTGGCGAACGGCACAGCAAGCAGCTTGCGGCTCGCAAGATCGATAAAAGCGCACGCAAGGATCGAAAACCCAAACGCAAAGATATCGCGAAAACTCTGCGCAATAGAGCCAGGGACCTCTTTGGGGAGCTTGATCGTCACATTATGGCTAATGCACACCTTATAGATATTAACGGTCAAGAATGCGGATACGAACGCAGCGATAAAACCCTTGGTTCCCATGAAGCCGGTTTCAAAAACAGACGTATCTGCTCCGCCAATCGAGACAACATCGTTCGTCACCGATAGCAAGAACATGCCGCACATGGCACAAACCATGCACGAGGTGGGGTTGAGAGATTTGCCCGAAGGCATGCGGCGGTTCATCGACTTGGCAAGTGAGCTCGCCGTGGTGCCGGCCACCATAATGCCAAGAAGTCCCATGGTATATGCATAGATTTTATTGAAGAAATCCAGCACCTCAGACGGAAGCGCGATGCCTACATAGGCAGGGAGCGTCGAAAGAAGAAGGAACAGACTCGAGAACAGCACAATTGGCATATTCGAGAGAAAGCCATCCTTAATCGCCACCAGATATATGTTCCTTGAGATTTTGTCGAAGAGGGCCTGGTGTTTTTCAAGGAATTTGACGATAGCGTCCATAAGACATCCTTTCATGTTTCCCGGGCACACAACGATTTATCCGGACTCAACCGTCGTCGTCCCAGTTTGTATCCACGTATGTAAATGAATACGTTCTCGTGCGAAATGTAATATCATTTGCGCGATTTGTCATAACCAATTCTTTTTCCGCTTTGTCGATATGTCAAGAATTCAAATACTTATTCGGTGAACGGCAGTTGCGTAATTTTAGATTTGTCCAGCTAAAGGCTATTTTTTCGGAGCAGTACAATAAGTTTGCAACCGTTCACCGATTGGATATAACATATTTAATATATTGTTGTAACAATATTAGTGACGATGTCACAAGCCTGTCGTTCTAGTCAAAGGAAGTAACAATGCCCAAACGATTACTGAACATGTCCGCATCCGATTTTGCCGCCACGTCACCCATGGATCTAAAGCAGGCAATTCTGGCCTCCGAGGGACGTACCATCATGGCGGAAAACGTACCCTCTTCCCAATTTCTTAGCGGCGTTACTAATGCAGAAATCGAACGTGCCGCAGGTGCCGATCTGCTTCTGTTTAACGCGTTCGATGTGTTCGATCCAGTTATTGCCGGTATTCCAGATGATCTCAATGAAAACCCGGTCACTTGGGTGAAGCGAGCATGCGGAAGGCCGATTGGCGTCAATCTGGAGCCAGTTGATAACGAGGCAGAGATGTCTGAATCCCGTACGGAAATCCCCATGGGTCGTCGCGTCTCTCCCAAGACCTTAGAAAAGGCTAACGAACTCGGATTTGATTTTATCTGCCTGACGGGCAACCCTGGAACTGGCGTCTCCAACGATGCGATCGCCCATTCAATCAAACTCTCCAAAGAGCATTTCAATGGCCTGATCATAGCCGGAAAAATGCATGGAGCAGGCGTTGCGGAACCTGTCATGACGCTCGAAATAGCGCGCGAGTTTGTTGACCTCGGTGTCGATATCCTTCTCGTGCCAGCCCCCTACACCGTCCCCTGCTTCCAAGAAGCAGACCTGCGCGCCATCGTAGACTTTGTACGATCCTACAACGTAGGCAAGTCAATTGAAGAGAAGGTTCTCGTCATGGCGGCGAACGGGACGAGTCAAGACTCTTGCGACAGCGAGACCATTAAGAAAATAGGCCTTGCAGCAAAAGCAGCCGGCGCTGACCTCCAACATATCGGGGACTCCATGAACGGTATTTGCCTGCCCCAGAATATCTTCACGCTCGGACAAGCCCTTCGTGGATACAGGCATCAGATCATCATGCTGAGCCGCTCTGTGATACGTTAAGATTGTTGCGCTCAAGCTACATCCCGACTGAGGCAACCATCAGATACCACCAATATGCAAACTGAGGCTCTAATGCTCGATACACATGAAAAACGGCCACTCTATTTACAGCTCACCGACGCGCTGCTCAAGCAGATCGTCGATGTGTATCAAGCAGACGATAAACTTCCAACAGAAATGGAACTCTGCGACGAATACGCCGTAAGCAGAACAACCGTCCGACTTGCCATGAGTGAGCTGGAGCGTCGTGGAAGTATCTATCGAATCCAAGGTAAGGGATCGTTTGTCGCACCGAAACGCGTTAGCGAGCTCAATTCACTTTTAGACTTTGACTTTGCAAGCCATTGCGATGGCGTTGATCCGGATGCCATCACCAAACATTTCGGCGGCCTCACATCAGGTCGTCCAATTTCCGTAATGATGCTCCAACAATTTGGATGTCAAAGTCGCGATGAAATTCAGCGTCTTGAATTGACCTACGAACTTGAAGGCAGCTTCATAGGCGCTGATACGTTCTTCATTTCAAAGTCGCGCGTTCCGAATAACCAGTTAGATTTTCAGGCATTTAGCAGAATCATGGACGACTTGTCCAAGTCTATCCAATCTGTTAGGGAAAGCTATAGAGCACGTCAGCTTAGCGATTCCGAAGCCAGTAATTATGGTGTTGCAAAACTTCCGGTCATCGAACTGACTCATTATGCTTACGACTCCGGAGGCAAACTAATCTCAATTGTCTGCCGCACCGTCTTAACTGGGCGGGTCCCTTATCAAAACTTTATTTTCAAGTCCTAATGTTCTTTTTCTTTTGTCTCGATCTGTAACACGTAGCCGAGTTTTTAAGTCCTAACCGTTACAGATCGAGACAAACAAGGTAGACCACGCCGAATTGTCTCAATCTGTAACATCTGACTCGCTTTTGGCCGCCTAGATATCACAGGTTGAGACAATTTGATAGTGGAGTCCTCATTTGCGCGTCATATCGCGTAGCGCTGACGCGCTGGTTTCCATAATGACAGGAGGTAAAAGTCCTCCCGCATCGCCCGTTGGCAATCCCGTAGCGCTAGCTAGCAAATGACCTGCGTATGCTCCTCGATGGCGGCACGATCTTCGGCGGCGATGCCCGGCTCGCACACCACGGCGTCCAGGCTGTCCAGACGGCAGAAGGTGTAGAAGTCGCGCTTGCCAATCTTGCTGGAATCGGCGATCAGATAGCGCGAGTCGGCCTTGCTAAAGGCGAGCTGCTGGATGCGGCCCTCTTCCATGTTAGACGTAGACACGTCGCCGTCCAAAATGCCGTTTGCGCCGATAAACGCCGCGTCGATGCCCAGCGCACGCAGGGTATCCTCGGCCGTGGGGCCCACAAAGGCGGCAGTGCGGCGGCGGTACACGCCGCCCACCAGGCACAGTTCGCAGTCTTCGCGCGCCTCGAGCAGGTTAAACACCGAAAGCGAATTGGTCACAATGCGCAGGCGAAACGCCGGCAGCATCGAGGCCATCTGCTCAACCGTGGTGCCCGTGCCCAAAAAGATAGTCGAGCCTTCCTCGATAAGCTCCACAGAACGGCGCGCAATCTGCAACTTTTCCTCGGCATGCTTGGTGCGCTTTTCGCTGTGCGAATACTCATGGCGCAACATAGCATGTGGACGGCCCTGCGCACTGCGGGCTCCACCGTGCACGCGTTCGATCTCGCCCAGGCTCGCAAGTTCCTCAAGGTCGCGGCGGATCGTCATATCCGAGACACCTAACGTATCAGAAATCTCTTTAACCGAGACCGTGCCCTGCTCTTCGAGCAGCTGACGAACCTTATCCTGTCGCTCTGCCTTAATCACGATGAATCCTCGCCGTTCTTTGCGCGCATATCATTCAAACAGTAACGAACAAATTGTATCAGACTCGTACGCGTCACAAATGAACGCCCGCGCAGCTCCAATCATCACTTTTTTGAGAAAAATACCCCCTGCTTTAGTGGGGTGTAGTGATAATCTCGCCTGTTCGCGCTACAGTTTGTCGTAAATACCTCGATGTTAGGAACCAAATGATCACTTCCGAGCTTTTCGGCACCGCGCCGTGCGGTACCCCCGTTCATCGTTACACCCTCAAACGGCCCGAGATCTGCGTTCGCATTATGGACTATGGCGCCACCGTGTTGGGCATCGACGTGCCCGATATCCCCGGCAACGTGCGCGATGTGGTGCTGGGCTTCGATAAGCTCGAGGATTACTTTGACAACCCCGCCTGCTTTGGCGCGACCATCGGACCTGTGGCTAACCGCACTGCAGGTGCCACGATCACCATCGCTGGCACGGACTGGCATATGCCCGCCAACGAGGGCGTCAACAACCTGCACAGCGATCTTGAGCATGGTCTGCACAAGCGCGTATGGGACGTTGAGCTCGACGAGGTCCACAATGCCGTGCGCATGACCACCTCGCTTGAGGATGGCGAGTTGGGCCTGCCCGGCAACCGCACCTTTACGGCCGTGTTTACCGTGACGCGCACCGGCTGCTTCCGTATCGAATATGGCTGTGAGAGCGACCGCGCCACATACGTGTCCATGACCAACCACACGTACTTTAACCTTGCCGGTCACAACGCCGGCATGGACTGTGAGCACTTCTTTGTTGCTAACGCTGCCCACTACCTGCCCATCAACGAGCAGAACATCCCCACCGGCGAGATCGCTCCGGTCGAGGGCACGCCGTTTGACTTTCGCGAGCTGCGCCCCGTCGCGCCCGGCATGGAAGCCGACGACCCGCAGATTAAGCAGGCACGCGGCTACGACCACTGCCTGTGCATCGATGGCTATCAGTACGGCCGTAATCTGCGCCGCGCGATGCACGTCGAGGAGATGTGGACCGGCCGTGAGCTGGACTACTACACCACCGCCCCGGGTGTGCAGCTCTACACCGGCAACTGGCTGGGCGACGAACACGCCAAGGACGATGCCAACTATGGGTGGGGCGCCGGCTTTGCCCTCGAGGCAGAAATGTACCCCGACACGCCGCACCAGCCGCTGTTCCCGCAGGGTATTGTGGGCCCGGGTCACCCCTACAGCAATGTGATCGAATACCACTTTATGAGGCACTAGGCCCACAACGCGACATATTGCACAGCAACGCCCGCCGGCACCACCGCCGACGGGCGTTTTTTCATCTTTCGGGCTCAATTTCGCTGTGACTGTATGAGTGACATATCAAAACTATGCCCATTTACTACGTTTAGCCCGGGATGCTCGACCATGCACCGGTTTTTGCTAAATTCGCGAGCCGCCTACCTGCGGTTTTGTTTTTCTCAAATTCGACATGCTCGGCGATAGCCGATCAAACGTAGTAAATGGGCATTGTTTTTGACAGGCAGCATCGCGCGCGTCCCTCGCAAGGACAAAATGATTCGCTTTTCTCCGTCCCCAAGGGATCAGTTGAACAGATTGCCGATGGGGTCGGGATTGGAGCTGGGGAGGTAGCGGATTTCTAGCTCTATGCCGAGTTCTTGCAGCTCTTTGAAAGCGGCGATGTCCATATCGTCTACGGCAACGGCAGGCGTTGCAGAGCGTTTGCCCTCCCCTGCCTGCATATGGCCAATGCTGATCTTGGTGATCGGCACACCGCCCTTAGCCAGCGCGAGCGCATCGGCGGGTGAGGCCACCATGACCAGAATCCATTGACGCGGCGTTGCGGTATGAATGATGTCGATAGTCCTTTGCACCGAGAAAAACCGCGTCCAAATGCCTTCTGGCGCCGCCACCCTCATGGGTGCCCATTGGCGCGAATCTGCCGCGATCTCATCGTTGACGATTAGGACGAGGTTGGAACCCACGGCTTCGTTCCATAGCTCAACGTCTTGCCCGTAAATGAAACGGTCGTCGATACGCGTGAGAAGAATCTTGGGTTGAGCCATGACTGCCCCATTCTGCTTGAGACCCATACGAGCGGGACGTCGGCCACCAACTCAACAGCAGGTCAAGCACCAAATGGGTACCGCAGACATCACGCCTCTAATATTAGTGCATTTAAAGTGAGAAAAGCCGTCAGAACACTTGCGCGGATTTGCGATGTCCCGTATCATAAACAGCCGTTGACGCCTCAGTTGCGTCACCACATGGTCGCCAGCGTAGCTCAGTTGGTAGAGCACCGCTCTCGTAAAGCGGGGGTCACCGGTTCGAGCCCGGTCGCTGGCTCCATTGTATTCGTGCAGCTCAGAAGCATAATTGCTTCTGAGCTTTTTCTTTTTCGCGTCTCTTTCCTCCTTCTCCGAGGAGTGAAAAAGGGGTGAAAAACTTTTTAACCGTTTTCCATAAATAGCTAGCATCATCCAACGTTCACATTAGATCGAACAACAATCCTGTTGCGCATAGCCTAATTCCGCTGAGTATCAGAGAAGAACGTCCGGATTATATGCATCCAGCTTCGCTTCTCCAGTCGCCAGTGACTCCTCCAGCCGGTCAGCATATTCAACAATAGAGCCGTAGAACATGGGGGTAAATCCGAACTTTTCGATAAAGAGGGGTTCCGCTACGTCGATCCGCCTCTTGGCAACCGCGGCCTCATCCTTTTCATGGTACCCAGTGCCAGGAATCCGCTCGCTTGCCTGCGGCAAGCACTTAAGCTGCCTACGCAAGCGCGCCGATCCCTTTGAAAGACCCGTATAGGTGATAACACCAGAGATTACGCCACCGACGCCCACAACAACCTTGCCAGCGGCATCCCCCACCGTCTGCTTTGTTATCTTGATACCCATGAAGCTCAAGAGCTTCTTCAGGATCGGATACCAACTGGTCTTGGTTAGCGACTGGCGAGCGACCTTTTTCGCGACCGTCTCTTGGGCGTTTTTGGCGATTACGGTTAGCATCGAATTCGCACTGCCTACACCCATCATTACACCGAGCAACACTGCCATTTCGTAGAGAGTCTCGTCATCAACGTCGTCACATTCTTCAAAAAAGGTCTGCCAGCCATACAGGTATGCCAGCTTCTGCATAATCCTGAATGCGTGCACGTAGTATTGCGTCATATCGGCAGGAATGGTGCCCGCCATCGCGACACCTCCGGGAAGACCCGCTGCAAAGGAAAGGGCCGTTGACTTCTTTGTCTCAAAATCAATTACTTCCCTAGCAATTCTATCGATTAGACCCGCATCGATTCCGGCAGTAACGGGGGTTGTTTCCACGGCAAACTCGACAACATCTTTATGGACGCCCTTCTTCCTCAGCTCCGAGCGGAGGAAATGGAGCCGATCAATTCTCACTCCCTTTAACCGAGCAACCTTTTTCATAAAGTTAATCAAAAATCTCTGGGCCTCCGCCAGCTGCTCGTCGCTCTTGTCTTTTAGCTCTGCAAAAGCCGAATCAACGGGAACGGCGACCTCAAGACCCTCGCCCTCGTTTTTCTTTCCAAGCAGCCTGACGTCCATACAGCCTTCCAATCGATCGTCTGCCGGCATATTAACGGCTTCTTGCCGATAGAGTTCCCACAACGTCGTAACAGCTCAATCTTAGATCAACGACTAAACCGTACCTGCTCCCGTCCTAAATTTTGGCTCTTTGATTAGGGGGGTCCCTTAACCCAAATCAAAGGTCTGGACAGATTTTTAAACGTATGAGTAATGATTAAAGAGTACTCAGATCGATAGTCTGCGGATTAGTCAGCCCATAGATGGCTTCATTATTATCGGAAGAAGCAATTTGGCCGCCAGCCTCACATTCAACTGGCGTTGTTTCGTCGATCAGCTCGTAACCAAGCCAGCCCTCAAGAACCGTGCCAGGTTGTATCTGACGCGACTCAGGAAGATCAAGGCCTTCCACCAACATACTCGGATTAAGTCCCTTGCCGTCCTGAAAGGCCAATATCTCATTACCGGAAAACATGACAGTCTGAAGGTCTTCCGACACATTTTTTGCGGTCAAGTTCAGAATCAACAGTGGCTTACCGTCACCAAAGCTCTCTACTCCGCGCTGCGCCCCTGTGATGGTGTACTCAATACCTGATACTGGGATATCGTTATTCCCGTTGCTGCCGCTCTTTTTTCCAGCAGCATCCGCCTGTGCGGCAGCATAGCCCGCGGCATAGCCATCATCATAGCTCCCCTTGGAGTCTTTTCCTGAACAGGCGGCGAGGCAAGCGGAAACAGCCGCAAGCCCCAATGCCAAGAATGCACGCCTTGGAATTAAAGCGGTCGCGCTGAGCTTCATGAGGAATCTCCTGTCAATTAGTTCTCTCTGTTTCCCTAATTATTCTAATTAATCTTCATGCACTTAGTATCAATTGAGTCCCAATAGCAGCGCTATGAGGTCTTATTCAGCTGTTGCAAAAGATGTGCGCCCAATATAAAAGCCCCACCAACCGCAGTCTCCCAAAGGAACCGCGATCGGCGGGGCTCAAACGCGCTCCCCAAGGGGAATCACGCTAGTTCACGAGCAGTTCGTTACTCTTCCCAGTAAGCATCTGCAAGCAGCTTAAAGCAAATCTTCTTAACCGGCTGCGCGCCATCGCCCGGGAACTCGAGCGTGGGCATATGAGGCTCGCCGGCAACGAACAGCGCAAACTTATCGTCAGCAAGATCGCCGGCGATCGAAGCGTCGGAATCGACCAGATCGTAGTCGTCCTTCTCGTCAAACTCCTGAACCAGCGTCAGGCTGCCCGTGGCAACCTTAAAGGCCTCGCGACCCTCGACGTCGATCTGCAGGTCGTGATAGCGCTGATGCGTCTCGTAGTGGGCCTCGGCCTCGGGACGCGTCGTGGGCGCCATGACGTTCGCAAAGACCTTATCGCCCAGAATCGGATGGCTGCCGACCTCGAGCTCCGCCGGGTCGTTCTCCTCGAGCCAGTCGATCAACACGTCGAGGCCCTTGAGCATTCCGCGATACTCCTCGATATCGCCCAATGCACCGTAAATCATCTAAATCCCCTCTCGGATCGCTTCTTTGGCGGCTACTCGGCAAACGCGTTACCGACGCTGTTGCCACCCACATACGCCTCGACCAGGGTAAGGTCGGGATTGAACACGACAAACTCGGCGTCGCGCCCCGGCATAATGCTACTGCACTTGTCGTCGACATGAGCTAGCAATCGATGCCGGGGCGACGCCCAAGCCCTTACAGCTCGGTCACGACAACGCCGTTGTAGACCTCGTCCCAACGGTCCATGATCAGATGGCCGGTCATAGGATCCATGGCGTTGAGCTTGCCGCAAGTGTTGGCGGTACGCAGCACCGTCTCGTCGTCTGCGCCAGCAGCAATGGCATGCGCGAAGCCAGCGATAGTGGAGTCACCAGAGCCCGTGGCGTTAACGGCAGGGATATCGGGCGTCTTTGCGCGGAACGCACGGCCATTGTGGAAGCCAACGGAGCCGGCAGCGCCCATGGACACGACGACCCAGGGGATATCGGAGAAGCGGGCATCAGAGGCAAGCGCGGCGCGGAGCTCGTCCACATCGTCGGTGGTAAAGCTCGTGCCCAGAAGGCCGTTGATCTCGGTCAGGTTAGGCTTGACCAGCTCGGGCTTAATTTCGGACTTAAGGGCGGCCTCAAGCGAAGCACCCGAGGTATCGAGCAGCACCTTGGCGCCGGCGTTCTCGGCAATGCCCGTAATCTTGGCATAGTAGTCTGCCTCGACACCGCGGGGCAGCGAACCCGAGATGGTGACGACGTCGGCCTTACCTGCAAGCTCGGTAAACTTGGCGGTAAAGGCATCGAGCTCCTCGGGGGCAATTGTCGGGCCGCTCTCGAGCAGCTCGGTCTGGTTGCCGGCGTGGAGAATGTTGAGGCAAATTCGAGTCTCGCCCTTGATGGGCACAAAGTCGTTGTTAATACCGTTGGCGTCCATGAGCTCAGCCATGTAGGCGCCCATGTGGCCGCCGAGCAGACCGGTTGCCACAACGTCGTCGCCCAGCTGACCCAGCACGCGGGCCACGTTGAGGCCCTTGCCGCCGGCGGTCTTTTCGGGCGTCACACGGTTGACGTCGTCGATAATGAGCTCATCGAGCTGATAGCGCGTATCGACAGACGGGTTCATCGTAACGGTGAGGATCATTTTTAGCTCCTTATCTCGCAGGCTCCTTGTGCCTCGCGATACGAGTCGACAAAACGGAATTACAGAATCTCAATCGTGAACGAGCGAACGACGGTCTCCTTGGGCTTGGCGACAAGGCAGCCGCGCTTATGCTCAAGCACGTCGTCCTCATCGGAGCAGGTCGAGAGACCGCCCCAAGGCTCAACCGCCACAAAATCGCCCTCGGGCTTGCTCCACACAATGAGATATGGGAAGCCCTCAAAGCTCAGGCGGACGCCCTTGTCCTCGCCCTTTTTGGAAAGCGTGACCTGACGGCTCTCGAGCACGTCAAAGATGGTCTCCGCAAAATCGAAGAGCTCATGTGACAGAGGCAGCGTCTTTCCCACCATGGGGTTCTTGGAGCGATTGGTCACGTCAATCAAGCCAGTCGAGGGGACGGCAGTGCAAAGCTCAGCAGCCTCGTCCTTCTCAAAGCGCAGCTCGTAGTCCGTATAGGCCTCGCCCTCATCGAGCGGACACCTAAAGCCGGGATGACCGCCAATAAAGAACGGCATGTCCTCGGTGCCCTCGTTGGTGACCTCGTAGGAAACGCGCACGGCAGCGTCCTCGAGCGTATAGCGGGCGACAAGCTTAAACGGATACGGATAATCGCTCAGCAGCGCGGCGTTATCCTCCGAAGCCAGGCACATCGCCAGCTCGTTCTCGCTCTGGCTCAGCAGCTTCCACTCCTGTTTGCGCGCAAACCCGTGGCGAGCGAGCTTTACATGATGCCCGGCAAACGTCATGGCGCTGTTGTCGCGCAAGCCTCCGCAAATCGGGAAGCAAATCGGTGCCTGGCCGGACCACACGGCGGGATCGCCCTGCCACAGATACTCGCGACCTCCGGCCTCGATCGAGGTAAACGAACCACCAGCCGTGGACACCTTAATAGAAATCGAATCGTTGGAGAGAGCGTATTCCATTGCCCATCCTTTCGAACAACTGCTTTTTGCTCGCAAGTACCCGTCTCGGCCCTAACCAAAGGACAAACCCGCGCGTTCATCGATGCGGCCGGTATCCCAGCCATGCAACGGGGTACCATACAGACATTGATGCAATTACAGCTGAAAGGCCTTCTTATGCGAACCATCATCCTCTACGCCTCGCGCCATCACGGCAATACGAAAAAACTCGTGGACGCCATCGTCGAGGCGCACCCCGAGATCGATACCCTCGACGTCAAGGCGCTCGGTAAAAACGAGTACCCCGACCTGCACGAATATCATCTGATCGGTGTCGCCACGGGCATCTATTACTCCGAGATCGACAAGGACATGGCACGCGTGCTCACGAACGTGCTGCAGCCGCAGGACAAGGTGTTTGGCCTTATGACCTACGGTGGCAAGAACAAATGGTACGGCAAGGATATCGACGGCATCTGCCGCATGAGGCAGGCCATCTTTATGGGTGTCTACGGCTGCCCCGGCTTTGATACGTGGGGGCCGTTCAAGCTCGCCGGCGGTGTCCAAAAGGGACACCCGACCGCTGAGGAAATTAAGGGCGCTGTCGACTTCTTCGACAAGATCGAAGACGAATATGGCGATATCATCGTCGAAGAGTACGCCAAGCGCGAGAAGCGTCTAGCATACGAGAAGGAGCATCCTGCAGGAGGCCTGGTGGCCGGCGTCAAGCGCACGGCAAAGAAGATCGCTAACAAGCTGTAACTGTTAAGGTGCTTTTGAGCGTTTAACCCATACGGCGGGTCCGAGCAGATTCGGGCCCGCCGCCTTTTTCTATCGTTACTCGGTAAAGGCGTTGCCGACGCTCTGGCCGCCAACATACGTCTCGACGAGGGTAAGCTCATGGTCGAACACGACAAAGTCGGCGTCGCGACCCGGCATGATGCTGCCGCACTTATCCTCGATGTGCGCGGAGCGTGCCGGCACCTCGGTTGCCATGCGAATGGCGATATCGGCGCTGGCGATGCCCCAGTCAACGATGTTCTTGACGCCCTGGGCAAGCGTGAGCACCGAGCCGGCAATGCTCTTGCCGTCGGCGAGCCAGCACAGGTTGTCCTTCATGATGACGTCCATGCCACCACTGGTGTAGCTGCCCTCGGGCATGCCGCCGCAACCCAGGCAGTCGGTAATGAGCACCGTGTGTTGCCAGCCCTTTGCCTGCAGCAGCGCCTTGATGGCGGCAGGGTTAACGTGCTTGCCGTCACAGATGATCTCGGCGTAGGTCTCGGGCGTGGACATGGCAGCGCCCACGACACCGGGCTCACGGTGATGCAGCCCGCGCTGACCGTTATAGGTATGCGTAAAGCAGCTGGCACCGGCGTTGATGGCGGCGATGCACTCATCGTAGGTGGCGTCGGAGTGACCGATGCTGGTCACCACACCCTTGGCATTCAGAGCAGCCGCATAAGCAGCGGCACCGTCGCGCTCGGCCGCCATGGCGCTCTTGACGATGCGACCACCCGCAGCCTCCTGCCACTGATCGAAGACCTCCTCGGAGGGATCGATCAGGTAAGCGGGGTTCTGCGCGCCCACGTGCTTCATGGTAAAGAAGGGGCCCTCCAGGTAGATGCCCTGAATGCGAGCACCGCAGAAGTCGGGGCCGCGACCCTCGTCCGCCTGAGCGATGGCGGCGCAGGCGTCCTTGATCTGCTCGACGCCATCGGTGAACGTCGTGGGCAGCCAGCTGGTGGTGCCGCGACGGGCGAGCTCGGTCGAGCTGATATCGATGCCCTCGGGATCGTTATCGGTAGTTGAGTGGTTGTAGAAGCCATGGATGTGAGTATCGACCATACCCGGTGCGATCCACGATCCCGTGTAGTCCTTAATCTCGCAAGAGGGCTCGTCGGCCTGCCAGGCGCCAAAGACGCCATCCTCGACCATAAGATAGCCGCCCAGTTGCGGGCCTGCCGGCAAGAAGAACTTGTCAGCCTTAATTGCGTACGTGCTCATATGCACTCCTTGCTTTTAAAGCAGTTGACTGTAGTGATGCTTATACCCAGCTCACGTAAAACAAAAAGCGCCCGCCCGCCGTTATGAGCGGACGGGCGCCCTTACAGGGGGACGCGATTAAGCGGTGAAGGGGTGAATCGTCACGCCCTTAACCACGCGGTTGACCGTGCCGGTGGGGCTCGGCGTATCGGGCGTGTTGCCCACGCGCACGGAGTTGAGCAGGCTGATAGCCTGGGCAAACATCACGAACGGCAGAGCAAGGTAGCCCTCGGGAAGTGCCTCGTAGCCCTTAAAGGTGAAGGACTCACCCTCATAGACGGTGGCACCTTCCTGCTGAACGGCGACGGTGTGCTGAGCGATCTTGTCGCCACCGATCTCGTTGAGGATGTCGATGTCGTACTGACGGGTGTAGGCGTCGTTGTTGACGAACACGAAGACGAGCGTCTTATCGTCGACGAAGGACTTGGGTCCGTGACGATAGCCCATGGAAGTGTCGTAAGAAGTGGCAACCAGGCCGTGAGCAAGCTCGAGAATCTTAAGCTGGCTCTCCTGAGCAAGGCCGCCAAAGGAACCGGAGCCCAGGTAGGTCACGCGGTTGAAGTCGCCAGCGAGGTAATCGGCGACCTCGGACTCGCGAGCGATAACCTCCTCGCCCATCTTGGCGATGGTCTCGACCCACTCGGCCTTCTGCTCGTCAGAGGCAGTGTCGAAAATAAGGGTGGAGAGCAGGGTCATGCAGGAATAAGAACCGGTCATGGCGAAGCCCTTGTCGTTGGCACGCGGAATGAGCAGCGTCAGCGCATTGGGATCATCGGCAGACTCGACGGCGAGCTTGCCCTCGGGAGCGCAGGTGATGTTGAGGAACTTGACGTTGTGGACGAGCTCCTTGGCAACGGCAACGGCGGCAAGGCTCTCGGGGCTGTTGCCAGAGCGGGCAAAGGAAACCACGAGCGTGGGATCCTCGGCGCGCAGGAAGTCGCGCGGAGCGCTCACGATGTCGGTCGTGGCGATGGGCTTAAAGTCGTAGAGGTCAGTGTTACCAGCGTGACGCAGGTACGGGGCGCAGGTATCGCCAACGTAGTCGGACGTACCGGCACCGGTGAAGACAACGGACAGACGACCCTCGCCCATAGCGCGAGCCTCGGCCAGGAAGGCCTCGATGGCCTCCTTGTTCTCGCGATAGATGTTGAGCGTATCACGCCAAAGCTCGGGCTGCTGAGCAATCTCGGCCGTGGTGATCTGGGCGCCGAGCTCGGTGAGCTCCTCGACACTCTTCTCGAACATTTCTAATACCTCTCTCTAGAAGTAATCCTCTGACGTGCAATTATACACTTCGGTTGGTTATCTGGTAGTAACCAGTTAAATGCAAAGAATCATCATATGGAAACGATGTGGACACTAGTTGCTACGCTGGTGGTAAACCTTGTATTTAAACTGATCGGCACGAGCAACCGAGAGTGTATACTCCACAACCTCGTTTGACTCGTTATACGTAGTCCTGACCAAATCGAGCACAGGCGAGCCCTCGACAATTCCCAAAAGGTGGGCGTCGGTGGGACGGGCTATGCTCGCATAGAACTCCTCTTCGGCCACGCGAATCTTTTGCTGAAAGTCTTGCTCAATCACATCGTAAAGCGGCTTACGCTCCAGCAGTGGTCGCTTTAGGGACAGAAATTGACGAACCGGTAGATAGCTGCGTTCGACCATCATGGGCATGTTATCGGCAGAACGAAGGCGCTTAAGCTTAAAAATGCGATCACCGATACGCAATCCCATATGCTCGGCCAGATTCTTATCGGCCTCCATCTCGCAAAACTCGAGAATCGTGGTCTCGGGGTCGCGACCCATCGCGCGCATCTGCTCGGTAAAGCTGTAGGACTGCATAAGATTGGTTGCTTTTGCCGAACGGTCGGTCACAAAGGTACCGCGACCGTGCTGCCGAACCACCAGTCCTAAACGCTCCAGTTCCTGCAGAGCCAGGCGTACCGTAGTGCGCGAGAGACCATAGCGCTCCGAAAGTTCGCGCTCGGAAGGAATCATGTCACCGGCACGATATTCATGGTCGATCTTTTCGGTCAGAATATCGACCAGCTGATCGTACAGCGGTTGCTTACGCGCTCCGATCGCCATCCTATCCTCCCTTTTGCTCGAATTCGGCTAACTACCTAGGGTGTTAAGCATTATCAGTCTGCCACACCCGAATCATCAAGAAAACAAAAGCCGCGTGCTCGAAAGAGCGCGCGGCTTTTAACATACACATGGCTTAAGGGGTCGGGGTGTGAGCCGCGTAGGGACACACCCCTCAAGCTAGAGCCTTACCAGATGCTCGGCCAGAGACCAAGCGGGCCAGCGCCCAGGATGCCAAGGACGAAGAGCAGGAGAATGCCCTTGGTCGGGGTCCAGCTGTGCTTAGCGAACATGTAGTAAAGCAGCAGCGTAAGCATAAGCGGGACGAGCTTCGGGACGATGGTGTTGAGGGTGTCGGCAACAGAGAAGTTGACCGGATCCTCGGTAACGGTGCCGTAGGTCACGGACTCCATGCCGTTGCCCAGATCGGTGACGCCGCACTCGACAGCGTTGCCGTCGGCATCGGAAGCAGTAAGGGCGTTGCCGTCCTTATCGGTCATGGCGATGGTACCGGCCTCAGCGGTCTCGGTATCGATGCCCTCCATACCGGTGAAGTTCTCGGCCTCCTTCTCGGAGACAATCACGGTAGTAGCGGAGAGGCCGCGGGTGGTGCCGTTGGGGATTTGGAGGTTGATCTGGGTGCCACCCATGGTGACGACCAGGCAACCGACGACGAAGACGCCCATGATGGAAGCGGCACGCGTGAAGGCCTGCATGTTGGCGGTCAGAGCGTCAATAGCGCTGGTGCCAAGCTTGTAGGACCAGTTCATGAGCCAGAAGCGCAGAGCGAACTGAACGGCGTTGAAGATCACCAGGAAGATGATCGGCGCAGCGGCGTTGCCGTTGATGGCCATGTTGGAGGTGATGCCGGCCGTGATAGGCACGAGCGTCAGCCAGAACAGGGCGTCACCGATACCACCGAGCGGGCCCATTGCGGCGACGCGGACGGCGCGAATCGTGGGGATGTCAACCTTGTTCTGCTCGAGCGAAAGCACGATGCCCATAACAAAGGTGACGAGGAACGGGTGGGTGTTGAAGAACTCCAGGTTGTGGCTCATGGAAGCCGCGAGGTCGTTCTTGTTGGTGTGGATCTTCTCCAGACCGGGGATGATGGAGTAGAGCCAGCCAGCGGCCTGCATACGCTCGTAGTTGAACGAGGCCTGCAGGAAGCAGGAGCGCCAAGCCATCTTGTTGAGGGTCTTCTGGTCGAGCTGCGGAGCAGGAGTGAGATCCTCGTAGTGCTCCGGGATCACATACTCATTAGATGCCATCTTCGAAGTCACCTCCGTCAGAAACAGCTGCACCCTTCAGCTCGGTCTGCTGCTGGAAGTCCCAGAAAGCGATGCCGAAGCCGATGAGAGCGAGGATGAGCAGAGCAGGGGTTGCCAGCGAATCGTTGGCAACGGTGATGAGCGCGAGGCCAAAGCCCATGAGGAAGAAGCCCCACATATCGCGGTTCATCATAACCTTGAGCAGGACGGCGAAGCCGACGAAGCGCATCATGCCGCCTGCAGCGGACAGACCGGTCTGCAGCCAAGTCGGGATGGCGGAAGCGATGGTCTGACCAATGGTAGCGCCAGCGATGAAGAACAGGGTGACGACGACAGCGAAGATCAGGCCGAGCAGAGCCATGGCGAAGTAGTTCAGGCGCTCGATGCCCTTGGTGTCCGCGTTGTGAGCCATGTTATCGGCCGTGGACATAAGCGGGGACATAAGCGTGAAGACCAGGGTAACGCCAAGCTGGCCAAGCAGAGCGAACGGAATAGCGAGGCCGACTGCCGCGTTGGGCTCGAGGCCCGTGGCGATAGCGAGAATGGCTGCCATGATGCCGCCGATGACGGCGTTAGGCGGCTGAGCGCCTCCGATCGGCATGTTGCCGATCGTCATGAGCTGATAGGTACCACCCACGAGAAGACCGGTGTTGAGGTCGCCAAGGATAAGACCGATGACGGCGCCGGTGACGATGGGCTGATAGAGAGACTCGAGGAAATCAAACTGGTCGATTGCCGCGATGAACGTAACAACGAAGACCAGAGCGATCTGGATGATCGAGTATTCCATCTTGCTCCTCCTTTCAAAATGAATGTACGCACTTTGGATATCACGTACAGAACGTCAGGGTTTCACTCCTGACAACGTGGATCACGAGGATTACGAGAAGAGCTTGCTCGTGTCCTCAACAGGCGTGCTCGGAACGCGCCTGATCTCCAACTCCACCCCCAATTCCTGCAGCTCTTTAAACGCAGCGACATCCTCGTCGTTAACTGCGACGGAGGTGGCGACTTGGCGCTTTCCTTCCGACATGTGCATGTTGCCGATGTTTACCTTCTTTATAGGCACACCGCCCTTGACGAGCGTAAGCACGTCTTCCGGTGTTTCGGCCACGATGAAGATCTTCTGGCGCGGGCTCGCCTTGCCAATGACGTCGATGGTCTTCTGCAGGGAGAAGAAACGCGTAGCGACGCCGGCGGGAGCGGCCATCTTCATGAGGTTCTGGCGCATGGTGTTGGACGCCACGTCGTCGTTGGCGACGAGGATGAGGTTGGAGCCCAGAGTGGAGTTCCACTGGGTGGCAACCTGACCATGAACCAGTCGGTTATCGATGCGGGTAAGAAGAATGTTGGGTTCTGCCATGTTGATCAGCTTCCTTTCGATATTTGCTGACGACAGTTACTTAATCTCCTGAATCGCGTAACGCGAAACATCTACGACGGCTCCGGATCGGACTTTGATCTGGACCTTCTCGCCTTCGATGCCTTTGACGGTTCCGTAGATACCGCCGGCGAAAAGAACCTCCTGACCCGGCTTGAGCTCGGTGTGCAGCTCCTTGAAGTACTTCTGCTTCTTCTTCATGTTGATTTGCGACCAGATGGTGTAAATCAAGCCCATGATGACAAGCAGGCCTAAAAGGGCGACCGAGGAGCTCAGGACGTTGGCTCCGAAATCGGCCATTAGATGCCGTCCTCGTCGCCGAAGATATCCTCTTCCTCGGAGTCGGCAACGGATGCGACCGTCTGGGCGGTGACGCCCGTCTGGCCAACGGTCACGGCCTGCTCGCCAAGCTCGGCGAGCGTGGCATTGCCGCGGAGGAACAGAAGCTCAATAACCATGGGAAGGTTGGTGCCAGTCAGAACCTCGACGTTGTCGACATCCTGGGCAATCATCATCGACTGGTTGAACGGGGTGCCGCCAAGCAGGTCGGTAAAGACGAGCACGCCATCGCACTCCTCGCGCATGGCGGTAATAGCGGCGCGGAGATCCTCACCGTAGGATGCAGCCTGGTCGCCCTCAAAAGGAACGACGGTAAAAGCAGGCTGGTCGCCGGCAACCATAGCGATAGCGCTTGCAAGGCCGGGTGCGAACTGTCCATGACCGGTAAGAATAAAGCCAACCATTCAAATTTCCCTTCCGAAGGTGTGTACGATCTGAGTCCGATGATTTTCGGAAGCCAGCGGGCGCTCGCCCTTAAAGCTTCTTAGATAGCGTTCTTTGAAGACCAGTGGTTTCTAAACTGGTAGTAACCACGCGACGTGTTGTTGTCACTATATCACCCCAGAAGAGGTCGCTTTCGTTGATTCATACGGTAAAACGTTTTTGCACCGCTCACGGTGATAAATCGACCGTTTACCGCTCGTTAATACTTCTACCTGCGGTTTTGAAACCGTTTCGAAACGCTTTGACAAAAAATCGGAACTCTTTTCGTGTCAATACAACGCAGGGCGGCTAATAATAGCGTAAAGAAAAATTGCAGGTCATTGTGAAGATATGTGAATTGGTCTTTTTGACTTAATACCAGTTAGAACCAGTTTTGAGATTATCGGTGAACGGTAGTTTTCGACCGTTCACCGGTTACTTGCAATCGTTTGCAGTTGTTTTCCCATATGAATCGGGGAAACGCGATGGAGCGCTTGCGCGATCACGGGAAGTTTTGACATTTGTCCCCATCCCCCGAACGCCAAACTCCGGCATCCAAAATGAGCTAATAGCTCACGCTAATCGTTTTCAATCATTACTTACTCAGTATACGTAATTATTTATCGTTTATCGTTAATTCTGATATGATACAAGTATCATCCAAAACGCCGATTGGAGGGGTCATGGTCCATCGAAACGCATCTATATCGAATGAAACCATCAGCCGCGAACAGACGATAGCCAAACTGAGGAAGCTCGCTCGCATCTGCAAATGGGCCACAATCTGCATTACCACCGCGCTCGCTCTGGGACTTCTCGCAGTCATTGCGATTGACCTTCTACTCGTATTGCCTAGCCTCTCCCAAGGGTCGTGTCTCCAATCCGTAGAACTTCAAGGCGGCGAAGGGCCGTGCCTTGCTATCGTCGGCACCGATGCGCAGACCCCACTTATGCTCGTTGCACACGATGGTCACACTGCCATAGGGAGCCTCTTGATGACATGTCTCGCGCTTACCATCGCGATAAGCGTGCGCAGGTTTTTCTTCAACATTGAAAAGGAAGGCAGGCCCTTTGACCTTGAATGTAACCAGACACTTCGTCGAGTGGGAAATTTATTCCTTATCGGCGGCGTTGCCGTGAGGCTTCTTGGTGCCGCAATCACGGGAATGATACTCTCAGGATTTGGCGGCAGCTTTACGGATGCGTTCGTCGGCCAGTTATTCGAGCCCTCTATGCTCTTTGCAGGCCTGATTTTTAGCCTGATTGCCAGCATCTTCCGCTACGGGTATATCCTGCAAAAACAAGATGACGAGTTGCTCTAGGGGGAATCCATGATTATTCTGCGGCTCGACCGCATGCTTGCCGAACGCAAGATCTCATCCAAAGAGCTTGCGGAACGCGTGGGCATCTCCCAGGTCAATATGTCGCGCATCAAGACGGGCAAGGTTTCTGCCGTGCGCTTTTCAACTCTTGACGCGATATGCCGGGCACTCGACTGCCAACCGGGCGATGTGCTGGAATATATGCCTGACGATGAAGCCGATAATCTTTTTGGACTTAAAGATTCATAGGCATAATTTAGCCAGCAGCGCCTAAACGCAAATAGCCCGCTAGAACAACATCCGTTCTAGCGGGCTATTCAGATATTTCAGCTACGCGCTCGGCGGCTCAGGCAAACCTTACGCAAACAGGCCGTAGATGCTGATGTTGGCCTTGGCGTAGAGGCCGTTAGCATACTCGGTCCACTTGGAGCTGGCGCTCGAAGCCTGCGAGGAGTACTGCTGATAAGCAGTGTAGTAGGCGGTCATGGCCTGCTTGTAGGTAGCGCTATCGGCCGTAAAGGCATCGTCAGCGAAGGCCTTGGCATAGGTGCTATCGGCGTCCTTCCAAGTGCCCTTCTCGCTATCCCACTCGTCGCCGGCAAGGTTGATGATGTAGTCGGCGTAGTCCTTGCTCGCGGTCTCCTCGTTGCCGTCAGCAGGCTCGGTCGGGGCGGTCGGCATGCTTGCAGAGCTATCGCCAACCTTCTTCTTGTAGAGCTTCTGCAGCGTCGCGGACTGGCGGACGATCTGCTTGGCCTGATCCTTGGACACGCCATACTGCGTGGCCATGGTCTTGTAGTCGGAGGTGCCGATGGAATCCTCGGCGTACTGCTTCATTTCCTTGGAAGAGACGGTAATGCCCTCGTCCTCGGCAGCGTCCAGCAGAATCTGGTTGCGCACGTAGGACAGGATAACGTCGGCAGACGGAGCGGTGTAGTTGCCGTCATCGTCCTTGACGGTGTCGAGGCTGTACTGGCTCTCGATGGCCTCACGCGCGGTGATGTCGCTCTTCTTGCCGTTGTAGCTATAGCTTGCCACGGTCGAATCGAGCTGGTCCTCGGTGAGGGTCGCCGAGCCGACGCCCTTGCCGCCAAAGCCACCGTTGCCGATAAAGAAGCCGACCACGGCAGCGATCACAACGGCAACCACAAAGGCGGCAATCATCGTCTTCTTGTGCTTGGATGCATGGTCGTCTTCATCGGAGTCGTCCTCGCCCCGCTCCTCGGGCATGAGGTTCTCGTCAGCGGCGTCCGCGGCAATCTGAGCCTCCAGACGGGCGTCCTCCTCCTCGGCCGTCGTACCGGCGGCAATGTGCTCGGCAGACGTACCGGCGACCAGATCGATCTTCTCGTCCTCATCACCGTCGGGGCCTTCGCCACGCTCGATGATCTGGATGCCGTCGATCTCGTCCTTCTCGTCCTTCTTTTGGATCAGACCCATATCAGTTACTCCTTGTTAGGAAACATAGTCCTCAATAGAATACGCCCGACAGAGCGCCGGGCGTATTGATTCTTAGGTTATACGCAAACACTTAAGTACTATTTAGGCGTTTACAGTGTGCATGCCTTAGGCCAGGTGCGCGATAACGGCATCGGCAAAGGCCTGCGTGCCCACGGCCCCCTCGACGGAGCCGGTCTGGGCACGACGCACGTCACCGGTAACCTGCTCACCCTCGTCGAGCGTGGTAGATACGGCGGCGCGAATGCGATTGGCAGCGTCGTTCTCGCCCAGGTGATCGAGCATCATCGCAGCAGAGAGGATCTCGGCTGTGGGGTTGGCGATATCCTGGCCCGCGATATCGGGCGCGGAGCCGTGCGTAGCCTCGAAGATGGCGCAGCCGGCACCGATGTTGGAGCCGGGGGCCATGCCTAAGCCGCCCACCAGGCCGGCGCACAGGTCGCTCACGATGTCGCCGTACAGGTTGGGCAGTACAAGGACATCGAAGTCGTTGGGGTTCTGGACCAGGCCCATGCAGGTGGCGTCGACGATCTTGTCGTTGAACTCGATATCGGGATAGTTGGCGGCCACCTCGCGCGCAACGCGCAGGAACAGGCCGTCGGTCGCCTTCATGATGTTGGCCTTATGCACGGCCGTCACCTTTTTGCGGCCGCAGCGGCGGGCATACTCAAAGGCATACTCCACAATACGGCGGCTCTTGGCGATGGAGATCGGCTTGATCGAGATCGCGGAATCGGCGGCGAAGGTCTTTTGACCCGAGCGCTCGACGAGCTGCGAGAGCTCCTCGACCTCGGCGGCGCCCTCATCGAACTCGATGCCGGCGTAGAGGTCCTCGGTGTTCTCGCGCACGATAACCAGGTCGACATCGCGGAAACGAGAGCCGTCGCCCGGCTGCGACAGGCAAGGGCGCACGCAGGCGTACAGGTCGAAGTGCTTGCGCAGGGCCACGTTGACGCTGCGGAAGCCCGTACCGACCGGCGTGGTGATGGGGCCCTTGATGGCAACCTTGGTCTCGGCGACCGCATCGAGCACATGCTGGGGCAGCGGCGTGCCAAACTCGTCCATGACGCCGGCACCGGCCTCCTGGACGTTCCAGTTGATCTGGACACCGGTGGCCTCGACCACGCGGCGCATGGCCTGCGTAATCTCGGGACCGATACCGTCACCGGGAATCAGGACTACATCGTGCGCCATAATCTGTTACTCCTCGTCTTCGGCGGCCTCAGATTTTTTAACGCTAGCACGCTTCTTCTTTTTGGAGAGATCCAGGCCAAAACGTTTAACAAGCATTTCGCAAATCTCGCTCGAACGGGCCTTGAGATAGCTGCCCTTGCCGTTCTCGGCGTCGAACTTAAGGCGCAGCGCGAGCTTCTCGGCAACCTCGGCATCAATCTCGCCCTGGCCAAACTCGTACAGGCAACCGAGCATATCGCGATACTCAAGGTCGCCGTGGTAGCACTGGATGGCCTCATCCAGGATCGGCCAAGCCTCGCGCGAACGCTCGACGCCCGTAGCTCCCCACACGCACAGCAGGCGGAAGGCGGCATAGCGCAGCGTGGAGGAAATCTCGTCGAACAGCGCGGTCTCGGCACCCTCAAAGGCATCGCCCAGCTGCTCGGGGCAGGTGGTTGCGAGCGCCGCCAGGGCATCGAGAGCCTCCCAGCGGGTCTGAGCCTCGGGGCGGTCGAGTGCCTCGATCAGCGCGGGCACGCAGGGCACGACGCGCTGCGGGTCGCGCTCAGCCAGCAGATGCAGCACGCGGGCGGCAAACTGGCGGATGCGGCGCGTGGGGCAGCCGAGCTCCTTGACCAGACGGTCGACGGCGTTCTCGTTCTCCTCTGCCAGCTGAAGCTGTGCCAGCTCCTCGTCGGTGAGCTGTTCTTCCTTGTTTTCTGCCATAGTTACCTCTTCTTACTATTTCTTAGCGTGCTTGCCAGCACCCTTGCTGTCATCGGTGACCGAGATGAGTTGTCGGTCGGCTGCACCATTGTGACGCGCACGGCGACGCTCCTCGGCGTCGCCCGCGTCGGCGGCGGCGCGGTGAGCCTTGTTTACGTTAAAAACCTCGTCGTGCTTGCGCCATGGACCGACGGACTCGCCAAAGCTCATCTTAAGGCCGGCGATAAAGCCGCCGAGCCAGCCGATCGGCGCAAACTGCACCAGCGGGAACAGCGAAAACACCCAGGTCAGTAGGACAACCGCTGCCGCACCTGCAAAATTGGCAATCCAGTAGTCGCGCTTGGTGATCACGCGCTTTTCGCAGGCCCACTGGCCGCACAAAAAGCCAATGTAGATCGCAAAGATAAAGAGCACCAACGCGAGCACCACGAACGTCCAGCTCATGGGCGCTACTCCCCGTGATGGTGGCCGCAGCAGCACTCGTGGCCGTCATCATGGCCGTGGCCGCCGCAGCACTCGTGGTCCTCGCCGTGATGGTGGCCGCAACCGCACTCATGGTCGTCGCCGTGCTCGCCGCAACCGCAGCCGTCCTCGTGAGCACCGTGCTCTTCGGGACGATACTGCGACCAGTCCAGACCGGCGGCGATGGCGTCGGCCTCCTCCTTATAGAGGACCGTAATGGCCTGGGTGCCCAGCTTGGCGCCACCGATGGCGTCGAGCATGTCGTAGAGCGTAAAGGCCACGTCGGCACCGGGCAGCGCGAGCTCGCGGTCATCGGCGTAGGCGAGCGCCAGACGCAGGTCCTTAATGAAGTGCTCGACCATAAAGCCGGGCTTGTAGTCGCCGTCGAGCGCCTTGGGAGCCAGGCTCTCCATGGCGCCGGACTTGCCGGTGCCGCCCAGGATCATCTGGCGGGTCTTCTCCAGGTCAAGGCCGCTCAACTCGGCAAATGCCATGGCGTCTGCCATGCCGACCATGCAGGCGCCCAGCGACACCTGGTTGGCGAGCTTGGCAGCCTGGCCCTTGCCGGCGCCGTCGAAGCAGCAGATGTTGGCCGCAAAGGTGGCAAGGATGTCGCGGACCGGCGCGATGTCGTTCTCGGTAGCGCCCACGATAGCCGTGAGCGTACCGGCGATAGCGCCCGACTCGCCGCCGGTGACGGGGCAGTCAAACGCCATGCGACCAGAAACCTGGGCGGCCTCGGCAATGTCGCGGGCAAGCTCGGGCGAGCTCGTGGTGAGGTCGATCAAGACAGCACCCGGCTTGGTGCACGCGAGCAGGCCGTCGCCCGCCAGGTAGAGTTCCTCGACCTCGGAGGGATAGCCCACCATGGTAAAGACGACATCGGCGTTCGCCGCGGCATCGGCCGGCGTATCTGCCCAGACGGCGCCGCGCTCGATAAGCGCCGCCGCCTTGGACTTGGTGCGGTTGTTGACCGTGACGGGATAGCCGGCGTCCAGAATGTGGCCGGCGATGGGGGCACCCATGATTCCGGTGCCAATGAATGCGACGGAGAGCTTGTTTGCCATGAAACCTTTCCTTTTGGGTTGGGTGTTGTTACCAGGTTGAATACTCGGTGCCAGCGTTTGGGCTGTGAGTCGAGGGCGATTACGGACGCAGCGCTTGCCTACTGACCGCGCACGCGGCGGGCGATACGGTCGGAAAGCGACGCCTTGTCGGCGCGGTTCTTACCCCAAAACGCGCAGCCCACCATGCCGGGGCCCACGTGCGAGCCAATGGTGGGACCCACGGAGCCGCGAATGATCGTGACGTCGGCGCAGCCCTCCTCCTTGCGGATGGCGGCCTCGAGCCAGTCGCCGTCCTTCTCGGCATCGGCCGTCATGATGGCGATGGGCATGGTGCGATCGGGCACGTAGTTCTCGCGGAACGACTTGAGGATGGACTTGAGCGCCTTCTTGCGGCCGCGGTTGACGCCGATCAGCGACAGCGAGCCGGCCAGGTCGTAGGAGAGCTCGGGCTTGACATCGAGCTTTGCCGTGAGCTGCGCCGCCGCGGGCGGAATGCGGCCGCCGGCAGCCAGCGCGTCGAAGCTCTCGAGCGTAAAGTAGCCGTGGACGTAGGTCTTTGCCTCGTTTGCCCAATCGACCAGCTGCTTGGCGGTCAGTCCCGCCGAACGCTGGCGCACGGCCTCGAGCGCCAAGAGCGCGCCGGTCGCACAGGGCAGAGCGTTGTCGACCACGTAAAGCTCAAAATCGGGATACTCGGCGCGCACGGCATCTGCCGCCTGGCACGCGGAGTTGTAGCTCGACGACAGCGCCGAGGTAAAGCACAGGTAGACCGTGGGCGTGCCCTCTTTGGCGCACTCGGTAAAGAACTCGATATAGCGACCGAGCGACACAGCCGAGGTGGACACGCGGGCACCGGCGCGCATCCGGTCGTAGAACTCCTTGGGTGTGATGCTCGACCAGATGTCGTCCGTGCGCTCTTCGCCATCGACAATGAAGGGGAAACCCAGGATATCGACATCGAGGTTCGCGGCGACCTCGGGGCTAAAGTCGCAGCAGGTATCGACGACGATGCGGCAACGGTCCGAATGACCGGCGGATGCGGCCTTGTCCATCAAAGCGACTCCTTACGTAAAAAGGCGGCCACCCGCATGGGATGGCCGCCAACCGTTAACTCATGCAAGTTAACGTATTTTACTCGTCAAGTGTTTCGATGCGGGGCTTGATGATGCCATATCCACCATTCTTACGGTGATACACCACATTGATGAGGCCAGTCGTCGCGTTCTCGAACACGTAGAAGTCGTGGCCGAGCAGATCGGTCTGCACCAGCGCCTGCTCCTCAGTCATCGGGGTGACGTCGATAACCTTCTCGCGGACGAGCAGGTCGTCCTCTTCCTCGGGCAGCAGCAGGTCGGCCAGATCCTCGACGCGCTCGACCGGTGCGACATCCGCTGCGCTGGCACCGCCCTGGCGGTTGTCCACGACCTTGGTCTTGAACTTGCGCAGCTGGCGGGTGACCTTATCGGCGGAGAGGTCGATGGCGGCGTACATATCTGCACCGTGCTCGGCAACGCGAATCACCGAACCGCGGGCACGAACCGTAACCTCGACGATTGCCGGGTTGGGGTTCGAGGGGTTCTTCTCATAGCGAAGTACAACGTCGACCGTCATGGGCTCGATATCGAAAACCTTGAGCGCCTCGCCGATCTTCTCATCCACATGCGCACGCAGAGCATCGGTTACCGTCGTCTTGCGTCCAGAAACCTTGATATCCATACGTGGCTCCAATCTGCCTCGGGGACTTACCGTACTGGCTATGTACCCATTGCCGTGCATTTAATCACGCGGATTCCCAAAGACCCGAATAACGATTGCTTGATACCGCATACCGAAGTCTCGCACTTTTCTGTGGCAAAGTGCGCTATGGGAGGGCGACGGCGACTTTGGTTTTGCACCTAAAAAATGTCTTTGAACTGCTGGTTTTATGGAAAAGAAAAAGCCGGGCTCCCCTGTTGGGAAAGCCCAGCAATGCGTGTTGAAACCGTGAAGAGGCGTCTCTCCTAGCGCATAGGAGACGCCACCCCTAGCAATAACTAGCTATTGAGCTTGTTAATGTCGTCGTCGGTGATAGCGCCCTCCTGGCTGGACGATTTATCCTCGGAGGTTGCACCCTCGCTGCTCGAATCGGAGGATGCGGACTCGCTGGATCCGGTGTCGGTCGACTGTACGTCGGCGCCCGAGACCGTCTTGGTGGTGAGGTCATAGGGCATCGTGCCGTACCAGACGGAGTGGACCGCCTCGAGCGTGCCATCGACCGTGATACCGTCGAGGGCATCGCTCACGGCACGGCATAGCTCATCGTTGGCCGCGAGGCCCGCGACGCCGAGCGTCGAGGGCGTCTCGAGCGCGCCGACGTAAGAGATCTGGCTCATCAGGCGCGCAAGGTAGCCGCCGGCCGTAGAGTCGCAAATCACGTAGTCGATCTCGCCGGACTCGAGCGCCTCAAAGCACTCGTTGATGTTGGAGAAGGTCTTTTGGTTGGCCGTGATGCTCTGCTTGGCGAGCGCTTCCTGCGAGGCCGAGGAGGTCTGAACGCCCAGGGTAGCGGTGTTAAGCGTTTCGGTGGAAACGCTCAGCGACTCGCCATCGCTCGTCTTTCCGAACACTGCCGCAGCGTCGTACAGGCACGTACCAAGCGCGCTGATATCACCATCCGTGGAATTGATGTCACCAATGAAGATGTCGGCCTTTTTGTCGCCAAGCACGGAATCGGCAGAAGACGCATCGACGAAGGCAACCTTAAGGCCCATGCGGCTTGCAAGGGCGCGGGCAGCGTCGACCGCGTAGCCCGTAAGGTTGCCATCGGCGCCCTGCATGGCCTGCGGGGCATCGGAGGTGTCGAGGGCAACCGTCAGGGTGCCGGGAGTGACCAGGGCATCGTCCGACACCGTAGGGGTAACGGTCTCGCGCTCGATCTGGTCAATCGTGGGCGTCGTGAACGTGGACAGTGGGTTGAACGCGCATCCGCTCAAGCCCAATACGGCAATGACCGCCGCGGTCCCAGCACCCAACCGAGCCGCGTGCATCAAGCTGCCCCTCACCATGTCCACTACCCTGCCTTCTGTGTCGTATACAATCCGTGCGTTGCGCGGAATAACGGGTTGTTCCCACCAGCTGACCTGGTATTTGACCCCACACTTGCGCACCGGGGTGTTTGCTCGGGAGGCCGTAGCCACCTTCACGACTGGCCCGCTCGCCCGCGAGGCGGTATTGCCCCAAAGAAAGTAGAACGGACGGTACGGCTTACATCTAGGACGCGCCATGATCGCGCCGCGCGCACGCGGTCGCTTACGTGGATCCCTTTGACCGCGTCTGTCTTGGACTAGGATGGACATTTCGTCCGTCCGCAACCACAGCCTGGCAGGAACGTAGCGCATTATAGCTAAGTTCAAGCTAAAGTTTAAGGTTAGGGGCGTCATTCGCACCGTGAGCACAGATTTTGCAGGTCGGAGCGGACCATTCGTGCCCCCATCAAAACCACCCCTAAAAGGGGTGGTTTGCTCTTAGGGTATAACCCCTGGATTTCCGGCACGCGTCTAAAGGCGCCGGCCCTCACGGGGTTCGGGCCGCACTGCAGATTGACCCGTGACGGGCCGGTCAAACCGGCGCTATTTACGCCCCGGCCCCCTATCGAAGGGGTCCTCGTACTCCTTGACGCTCAGCCGGTCGATCGCGATGTCGGCCTTCTCCTGCTCCCGGATGTACTTCGCGATGGTGGCCTCGTTCAGGCCGACGGTGGACACGTAGTAGCCCTCCGCCCAGAACTTCCTGT
>ERZ826146.1012-NODE-1012-length-28837-cov-3.983879_pt1 | contig 28837 bp, 45 predicted proteins | sample MGYA00519857_ERZ826146 | MGnify/ENA primary metagenome ERZ826146 (study PRJEB31778, sample SAMEA3449222) | human gut metagenome | biome: human gut; feature: human-associated habitat; material: faeces | place: United Kingdom | collected 2010/2012 ...
TCATAGAGACTTTGGCCTCCACATTGGAACAACGGGATAAGACATATAAAGAGTTTCAGGAAAGCGGAGGATTGTCAGTTATACAATATACCAATAAAGGAGGAAGCACAAATATGACAAAAAACCCGCTTTTGGTTTTGTGGGACGATCTTAACAAGTCAGCGCTTGCATACTGGCGCGATCTGGGTTTAACGCCCGCTGGATTAAAGAAGATTGACGAAACGGCCGTGCGCAAAAAGAAAACATCCAGTTTGGCCGATGCTATAAAAATCCTTGGCGGCTAAAAGTTATAAACAGATCGCCTTACAGTATGCTGACCAAGTGGTCAAAGGAAAAAAGCGAGTTGGAAAAGAAATTCTGTTAGCCTGCATTCGATTTCAAAAAGATTTGAAACGGGCGGATTTGGAACTAAAAACAAAAGAGCCGGACTTTGTTATTGGGATTATTGAAAGAACAATGGTCCATAAACAGGGCGAGGATTTAAACGGAAACCCGTTGATGAACAGGCCGTTGATTTTGCAGCCATGGCAAATTTTTATTGTCTATAATTTGATTGGCTTTTATTATACCGGCACAAATGAACGCCGGTATAAGGAGGCTTTTATTTTTATCCCGCGCAAGAACGGAAAAACAACCTTTATTGCTGCGCTTGCCTGGGGATTGGCTCTCCTAGAAAGAAAAAGCGGCGCAACTATTTACATTGTGGCAGCAAGCCAAAAGCAAGCATGCCAGTCTTTTGAATTTATTCTTCATAGTCTTCGGGTAAAAGGAGATATTGAGGAATTCCGCGTTTTAAACAACAATGCGGAACACAGTATCAGTTATCAATTTTTAGATGAAAACGGGGCAGTGATCGGAAGCATTCACATTGAAGCGCTTGCATCAAATCCAGATGCGCAGGATTCCTTTAACTGTAACATCGCTATTGCGGACGAGCTTCATGCCTTTAAGAAGGCAGCACAGTATAATCGGTTTAAAGAAGCAATGAAAGCCTATACTAATAAACTAATGATTGGTATTACCACAGCAGGAGATGAAATCAACAGCTTTTGCTACAGGCGGTTAGATTATGCAGTGAAAGTGGTTTCCGGTACAGTAAAGGATGATACGCTATTTTGCTTTGTCAGCCGCGCGGATCAATTGGAAAACGGCGACGTAGATTATACCAGCGCAGAACAACAGGAAAAAGCAAATCCTTCTTATGGCTCCACCATCCGCCCGGCAGATATTATGCAGGAAGCATTGCAAGCTCAAAATGATCCACAGCAGCGGAAAGATTTTTTAAGTCGAAGTCTTAATATTTATACCAGTGCTTTGAAAGCATACTTCAATATAGACGAATTTAAAGCCAGCGATAGGAAATATAACTGGACGCTTGAACAGCTTTCTAAGTTACCCATTGATTGGTACGGCGGCGCAGACTTATCAAAACTGCACGATTTGACGGCATCGGCGTTGTTTGGCCATTATAAAGGCGTGGATATTATTATTACACATGCATTTTTTCCGGTTGTGGCAGCGCATTTAAAAGCGGAGGCTGATAATATTCCTCTTTTTGGGTGGGCCGACGACGGGCTACTTACCCTTTGCAATAGCCCGACGGTCAACCATGCAGATGTTGTCAACTGGTTTGTAGATATGCGAAAGCGAGGCTTTAAAATACGTCAGGTTGGCCATGACAGAAAATTTTGCCGGGAATATTTTATAGGCATGAAAGAAGCAGGATTTCGGATTGTGGACCAGCCACAGTATTATTATAAAAAATCAGAAGGATTTCGGTACATTGAACAGAGCGCGAAAAATGGCGCTCTTTTTTATTTGCATTCAGATGCGTATGAATATTGCGTGGAAAACGTTTCCGCAATTGAAAAAACAGACGATATGATCCAATACGAAAAGGTGCAGCCGGAACATCGCATTGACCTATTTGACGCTTCGGTGTTTGCTTGTATCCGGTATTTAGAAAGTCTGGATAGAAGCCGGGCGGCTAAAAGCTGGTTTGGAGAATCGTAAATTTGGAGGTAAAGCCCATGAGTAAGAAAAAGAGAAGCAGGCCTGCACCGCGCGCGGAGCCGACAGAACGCAGAAGTATTATCTGGTATACGGATCAGCAAGGTTACAACGATTTAACTTGCACCGGATATACCGCACTATCTCACAATCCGGAAATTTGTACGGCGGTTGATACCATTGCCCGGTTAATTTCCAGTATGACAATCCACCTAATGGAAAATACTGATAGCGGAGACATTCGCATAAAAAACGAGCTTAGCGCAAAGGTAGACATCAATCCTAACAGCTATATGACCCGTTCTGCTTTTGTACATTGGATTGTAAAAACAATGATGCTAGAAGGAAACGGAAATGCGGTTGTTTACCCGGAATTCCGACGCGGGTATTTAAAAAATCTTCAACCGGTCCCTGCCGCAATAACTTCGTTTATCCCTAATGGATGGGGATACAAAGTTATAATTAACGGAAAGGAATACGAGCCGGACGACGTGCTCCATTTTGTGATTAATCCCGGAAGCTATTACCCATGGAAAGGCGAAGGGTATCGCGTAGCTTTATCCGATGTGGCTAACAATCTGAAACAAGCAGCAGTAACAGAAAAAGGTTTTATGTCCTCTAAATGGAAACCGTCTATTATTGTGAAAGTTGATGCATTGACAGACGAATTTTCCAACGCAGAAGGAAGAAAAAAACTGCTTCAGGATTATATAGCAACTACGGAAGCGGGCGAACCCTGGATGATTCCGGCGGATCAATTTAGTGTTGAACAGGTAAGGCCCCTAACGCTTTCCGATTTGGCTCTTGCTGATTTTGTGCAGCTTGATAAACGGACGGTGGCCGCTATTCTTGGCGTGCCGCCTTTTGTTTTAGGCGTTGGAGACTTTAACAGGGACGCCTGGAATAATTTCATCAATACGACGATTATGCCGATTGCAAGAATTATCGAACAGGAGCTAACGAAAAAACTACTATATAGCCCATCCATGTTTTTCCGATTTAATTCCTGGAGCTTATTTAGCTATTCCATTACTGAGCTTGTAAGCGCGGGGGCTGAAATGGTTGACCGTATGGCGTTGCGCCGTAACGAGTGGCGCGGATGGGTAAATATGCCGCCGGATGTTGAAATGAACGACCTTTTAGCGCTCGAAAACTATATCCCGGCTGACCGGCTGGGAGATCAGTCAAAATTGAACGGAGGTGAACGAATTGGAACATAGGACAATGCGGATGGAGGGAATGAAAATTCGCGAGGAAGATGGAAAACGGAGGCTGGAAGGATATTTTTCGGTATTTGACCAGCCTTATGAAGTTGTTCCTGGTTGGGTGGAAACCATCGCGCCGGGGGCTTTCGACCGTGCGCTTCGGAGCGGCCGCGATGTAAAAGTATTGTGGAACCATGATACAAATATTGTGCTTGGGAGCACAGAAAATCGCACAGCGGAACTTCGAGAAGATGCTAGAGGATTGTTCGGCGGCGTTGAAATTAACGAGAACGATCAGGACGCAAAGAATGTGTACGCTCGCGTTGATAGAAGGGATGTAACCGGTTGCAGTTTTGGCTTTGAAATTTCCCGTATGGAAGAGAGTTGGGATGAAGACGGGACATACCGTACCCGCATTATGGAAGTATTTCCGTTGTATGAAGTTTCACCCTGTACTTTTCCGGCTTATACGCAGACCAGCGTTACCGCCAGAGCCAAGGAAACATTGGAAGCCGCAAAAAAGAAACTGGCACAGGCAAAAGAAGAAAAACAAAAAGAGTGGCGGGCAAATATGCTGGCCCGACTGAAAGGAGAAAAAAATGGCGCTTAAAATTTTGATGTTAAAGCGTAGCATCGACAAGAAAAAAGCAGATTTAGAATTATTGCGGGCAAAAGATAATGAATTTCAGATACGCGAAGCCAATTTAGAAAAGGCCATTAATGAGGCGGAAACCGCTGAACAAGAACAGGCCGTGACGGAAGAAGTAGAAAAATTTGAAAGCGAAAAGCAAGCGCATGAGGAAGAAAAAAACAAACTTTCTCAGGAAATTGAAGGCTTGGAAGCGGACTTGGCAGAAGCGGAGGCGGCAGCCCCGAAAATGGACGAACCTGAAAACCGGAAAAGAGAAAGGAAAGTGAACTTTATGATTGATATGAATATCCGCAGTTTGCCCATGAGCAAGCGTGCTTTTGACGCGCTGCCCATGGAACAGCGTAAGGCTATGGTAGAACGCGATGACGTAAAAACTTTTTTGGCGCAGCTTCGCGCTATGAAAGGGCAGCAGCGGGCGATTACCGGTGCAGAACTTGAAATTCCAATTGTATTTCTGGAGTTGATCTCCGAAAACATGTACCGGTATTCTAAATTGCTGAACCGTGTCCGCGTCCGCAATGTAGGCGGCGAAGCCCGACAAACCATCGCTGGAACAGTACCGGAAGCGATCTGGACGGAAATGTGCGGCGCAATCAACGAACTTTCTTTCGGATTTAATCAGATTACCCTGGACGGATATAAGGTTGCAGGGTTTGTGCCGGTGTGTAACTCCCTCCTGGAAGATACCGACATTGCCCTGGCAAGCTGGATTGTGGAAATGATTTCCGAATCTATCGGCCTGGCTATGGACAAGGCTATTCTGTACGGCAAAGGCTCCGCGTCTAAAATGCCGCTTGGCGTTGTTATACGTTTGGCGCAGACCTCCAAACCTGCCGATTATCCCGCAAACGCTCCTGCTTGGATAGATTATCATACCAGCAATATCCAAAAAATCGGGGGTTCTGATGTAACCGGCGCGGAGTTCTGGTCTGCGTTAGCACTGGCGGCTGGTAATACTTTTACACCTTATAGCCGCGGAAACCAGTCATGGGCAATGAATTCTAAGACTTACGCGTTGTTAAAAAGCAAGCTGATTACTTTTACAGCTACCGGTGATATTGTCGCAAATCTGTTTGGCACGCTTCCTGTTGTAACCGGAGATATTGATATTTTAGAATTTATGCCGGATGGCGATATTGTTGGCGGATATTTTGATTTGTACTTAATGGCGATACGTGCGGGTATGACGATTGAATCCAGCAGCGAGGTGCAGTTTATCCAGGACAACACAGTGTTCAAAGGAAAAGAGCGGGCAGATGGACAGCCGATCATACCAGGAGCATTTGTAGCGATCAATATTAACAATCAGGAAGTCACAACCGTCATGGACTTTGCAGCGGATACCGCCAATGATGCGCAGCTTACAAGTTTAGCGGTTGGATCAGAGGCGCTATCCCCGGTATTTTCTTCTACTACATACAGCTATACCCTGGCGCCCACTGGAACCAGCGCAAAAATTGAAGCCACCAGCAGCCAGCCGGGGGCACAGGTTTCGGTCGCTTACGATGGGAAAAATGTAAGAAATGGCGGAACCGTCACTTGGATTGCAGACAGCGCAGCCCATCCGCTGGCCGTAACGGTAAAACAGGGGAACGCAGTACGCGTTTACACGGTGACTGTTACGAAAGCAAGCGACTAATTTTTGGGGGGTGTAAGCGTTGACGCAGGCCGATCTTTTGAATTTGCTGCAAGCGGATATAAACCTTCTTTTGCCGGATGAGACGCGGGTTGCGCAGCTTACTCATCTAATCAATACGGCAATTCAGTTTATCCGGCGGGAAGGCGCGGCGCTATCAGAGCCATACAACGCGGAAGACGGACAGCTTATTGTTATGTATGCCGCGTATCTGTTTCGGAAGAGAGCAACAAACGAAGCGATGCCCCGTATGCTGCGCTGGGCGTTGAATAACCGTATTTTCAGCGGGAAAGCAGGTGCGGAAGATGCTACTTGATTCCGGTATAGCGACGGTCTGGCGGGGGAGAAATACCGCTCCCCCCGGGCGAAAACCGGTTATGAAATTTGACCAAAAAATATATGCAAGTTATTACGGAAACAAAACAGTCGGAATTACCCGGTATTGGACGGCAAAAGCCCAGGATGACCGCGCGGATTTGTTAATTGAAATACAGCGCTGCGCGGAAATTTCTACCGCAGACCGATGCCAGCTTGAGCCGGGGTTTGATTCCGCAGCGGAAGGGTATTATAAGATTCTGCAAGTACAGCATTTGCGGGACGAAGACGGGCAGCCGGTTACCGATCTTACCTTGGAAAGAATTGGTGCAATCGATGAGCCTTAACGCAATTAATAACCTGCTTCTTAAATTAACGCCGAAAGTTTATCATTATGCCCCAGAACCGAACACAGAGCCTGCGTATATTGTGTGGCAGGAAGATGGGGCCAACGATTTTTTGGCGGGAAACAGGCATATTGAAAAAGCATTTACCGGCACTATTGATCTTTACACACTGGAAGACGGAGATTCCCTGATAGAAGCGATTCCGAAAGCGCTGAACCAATCTGAAACAATTGCGTGGTATTTGAATAGCGTCCAATATGAAGAAGACACCGAATTAATTCATTATGAATGGGTATGGGAAACATATGGCTAAATGGACAATGCACGGTATGGACGAATATGTCTCCTATCTTCAAAAAATTGGGAAAAACACCTCTGAAATAATTGGAACCGGCGTATACGCCATGGCGGAGGTTGTGGCGGACGCGATACGAAAAAATATCGAAGCTTTACCTGCAAGGCCGGATATAGAAGGAATAGTAGCCTACCGAGAGAAGAGAAAAGCAAGACTGACGGCCAGCGAGAAAAAAGGGCTTGAAGAAGGCTTTGGTATTTCTCCCATGCAAAATGACGATGGCTTTATTAATGTAAAGCTGGGCTTTGACGGGTATAACGACGTAAAGACAAAGAAGTATCCAAAAGGCCAGCCAAGCGCCATGATTGCGCGTATTACTGAAAGCGGCAGCAGTTACCGCGAAAAAACGCCTTTTGTCCGAACGGCGCTGCGGGAATCCGAAAAGGAATCCTTGAAGGCCGGAGAACAGGCAATTGATAAAAAAATAAATCATATAAAACCGTGAGGGCGCGTAAGCGTCCTCTTTCTTTTGAAAGGAGATTCAAAATGGCAGCAGCAGGAAAAGTAATTACTGGTTTTTCATCGCCTTATGTGGCCAAATACAGCGCATCCGGCGGAACCGTAACGTATAGCGACGGCATGAGGCTTGCCCGCGGCGTAAGTGTGTCCATCAATCCCGAAGTTGGAGACGCAAATCCGTTTTACGCGGATAACGTGGAAGCTGAAACTGTTCCCGGCGTATTCACAGGCGGAACTGCTGATCTGGTGGTAGACGGCCTTTTAAATACGGCGGAAGCATTTGTATATGGCTTGCCGGAACCGGAAAGTTTGAGTTATGGGGAAAGTAAAACAGTAGAAGTTTATTCGTATGGGGAAGGTATGGAAATTCCTTATGTAGGGATCGGCTTTGTCATTCGCTTTATGAGCGGTGGCGTAACGACTTACGCGCCTATGCTATTGACAAAAACCCGGTTTCAAACTCCAAATACAGAAGCTGCAACCCAGGAAGAAAGTATTGAATGGCAAACCCAAACGCTTACGGCTGACCTGATGCGGGATGATTCCGCCGACCGGGCCTGGAAAAAAATTGCAGCTGATCAGGCGACCGAGGCGGAAGCAGAAGAGATTGTAAAGGCGATGCTGAACATAACCGAGGGGGCGGGATGATGCAAAAAATTACTGTACGCGGAAAAGAATATGATCTCGCTTTGACAATCGGGGCCTTTGCTGAAATCAGCGATTTATGCCCGGATGGTGATTTTTCCCGGATTGATGAATTGCTGAAACAGCCTACCGGAAAAGCGATGGTTGCAACTGCAAAAATGCTTGTTGCCATGAGCAGAGGCGCGGAAGACCAAAAACATTATGAAAATCCGGGTTATACCCCGTCTCCGCTTACCTTCGAGGCTATCCGATCATTGAATACGCCGGATTATATCGGTATTCATCAATCTTTCGCCGCAATTATGGGGCAATCCATGAAAGGGCATACCGTAGAGGTTGAACCGTCAAAAAAAAAGGAAAAAACGGAAGAAAAATAGCGCTTAATCCCGCGTGGTTTTTGTTTTATGGCCGGATGCTGAACATGGGAAAGCGGGAAATCCTTTGCACAGATTACGTAGAGATGTGCGATATGGTTTCCTGCTTTTCCATTTATAACGGCGCGGAACCGAAGAAAAAACAGGCTCCTATGCGGATGGAAGACATTCTCCGCTTGAACTGATTTTTGGATGTTTTCTCTTCCTCTGAAAGAAGCTGGAATTGTCTTGTACAAAAAGAAACAACAAATAACCAGACGGAATTTACAATCCGTCTGGTTATTCTGGCTTTTTATATGGTTAGCGGGCCGGTTTTCCGAGCTTTTCTGCTATTTCGTTTCGTTCTTCAAGAATCTGACCAATATCAACGCCCCAAGCGTCTCCTATATTATGGGAAATCAAAGAACATTTTAATCCAATCAAGTTAAGCTTTACGCTCGCTAGTTCTTCTCCATTTTCTTCTGCCGTTTCTGCCTGCGCCTCTAAAAGGTCGGAAAGCCGATCTAGCTTCTCTTGAGCATTATCCTCGCTGATTTCGCCGTCAAGGTACTGGTCGATAGCTTCTAGCGCCTTTACACCGGTATCATAGCCCGCCTGGGTAAACCCTTCCGGTATCTGAGAACAGCCGGTGACAAAAAGGAAAAGAATGGATGAGAAAACGAGCGCAACCTTTTTCATAATAATGTCCTCTCTCTTTGTTTTGTTACCATTATCCAACATTTTCCTTTACTGGTCAAGGCGGAATTTATCTAAAAAGATGGTGATTATTAGTAAAAACACGCTTATTACAAAAGCGTCCTTTTACAGGGCACTTTGTTTCCGCACACTTTTAAGGGGGTGGTTTTTCGATGGCCATTAATATTGGCCCTCGACTATGACGAATCGGCATAGACGGGGAAGCCCAATTCAGAAAAGAGTTAAACAATCTTATCCAGCAGTCAAAGACTTTGGAAAGCGAAATGAAGGCGGTTACTTCATCGTTTGACCAAAATGCAGACAGCCAGGAAAAGTTAGAAGCCCAGGCAAAAATCCTGAACCAGCAAATCGAAGTACAGGACAAGCGGGTAGAAATGCTGGAAAAAGGCTTGCAAGATGCAGCGAAAGAGTATGGGGACACTGCAACCCAAACGCTGAAATGGGAACAGGCGTTAAACGAAGCGAAAACAGCCGCCAACAATATGAAATCCCAGCTTTCCAAAATGGAAGACGGCGTGGAAGACGTTACCGAAGAGTTGGAGGACGCGGAAGAAGCGGCTTTTGATTTTGGCGACGCCTTTGCCGCAAATCTTTTAGCTGGTTCTATTATTGAAGGTGTGAAAAGCCTTGCCGGAGAGATAGGCAACCTGACCGAGGAAACCAAAGAATACCGGAAAATCATGGCTTCTTTGGAGGTATCCAGCGAAAAAGCCGGATATACCGCCGAACAGACGACCGAAATTTACAAGACCCTTTACGGCGTTTTAGGCGACGAGCAGACGGCGGCGACGACCACAGCGAACTTGCAGGCAATCGGGTTGGAACAGGAAAAACTGACGGAGATTACCAACGCCGCAATCGGCGCATGGGCAAGCTATGGCGACAGTATCCCAATTGACGGACTGGCGGAATCAGTGAACGAAACAATCAAATCTGGGCAGGTAACAGGCACTTTGGCGGACGTATTGAACTGGGCCGCAGAAGAAGGGGAGACTTTTGGCGTAAAGCTGAAAGCCAACACCAAGGCGAACGAGGAATGGAACAAGGCGGTAAAAGAAGCGGCGACCGCAGAAGATTACTTTAACCTGGCTTTGCAGGACGCGGCCGACAGCACCGAACGGGCAAACATTGTTTTGAAACTTTTTTCAAAACAGGGATTAGCTAAAGCGGGAGAAGCCTGGCAGGAAAACAACAAGGATATTGTTGAAGCGAACAAGGCCACGGCTGATTTTCAGGAAATAACGTCCAAAATGGCAAAAAAATTCAGTCCGATTTCTATTACCATGCAGAAGGGGTTTAACAAAATACTGGATTCTGCTTCAAACCTGGTAGATGAATCAGACATTGAAGAGTTTACCGGACTTTTGGAAGACGGCGCAGACCTAATAGCGGACGACGTGCTGCCGGTTATTAAGGATTTGTTTGATTTCGTCATTGACAACAAAGATTACGTTGTTTCGGGCCTTGCTGGGATTGGCTCGGCAGTTGCGTCATGGAAGATAATGGATGTAATCATTGAAACCTCAGATAGCTTTGATAAGTTGACTTCAGGTATAGAAGATGCATCAGGCGCAGTGAAATTATTCAATGGTATGTGGAATGCTAATCCGCTAGGAATAGCTGCGACCCTGATTGGTGGGACCGTTACTGCCGTCGATCTACTTACAACGGCAACAAATAACGAAACTGAGGCTTTAAAAGAATCTCGAAAAGAAATTGAAAAAAATCAAGAGGCAATTGAGGATTCTTTGCAAGCCTATACAGATGCAAAAGAAGCCAGATCAGAAGCAGCGGAGGCTGATCTTGTGCAGATCGAAAACGCCCAAGCTCTTGCGGAAGAGCTGCAGACTTTGGCGGATAAAAACGGCAAGGTAACGGACGCTAACAAAACCCGTGCCCAATTCATTTTGAATGAACTGAACAACGCGCTTGGCACCGAGTATACAATGACCGGTAATCAGATTAATAAATACAAAGACTTAGAAAAGCAGGTATACAAAACCATTGAAGCTAAGAAAATAGAAATCTTGATGAACCAAGCCTTGGGAGATTATGAAGAAGCACTTAAAAACAAAGGAAAAGCGGAAGAAAACTTTTATAGAGAACATAAATTGCTAGTTGAAAAACAGCAACAAGTAGATGAAGCTTATTCAGAAGTTCAGCAAAGACTTTTGCGATTAGGCGAAGATAGTTTGGAATCGTATTATATTAATCATACTAAAAACCAAGATACCGCTCTAAGAAATTATGTAAATAATTGGGAATCTGAAAAACAGTTATTAGCTAAACAGCAAGCTAATTATGATTCTGCAAAATTATATTTATATGGGTATTATCAAGATATTGCTTTTTACACTGATGCAAATGAATTGCAATTAGAAGGTAACACTCAAAAGCTTCTTGCCATGTTAGAAAGGCAGAATGACGGTTTTAAAACAGCTACAAATGTTGCTAGTTTATCCGCAGAAGAGCAAAAGCAAGCATTAGACAATCAGTATCAACAGGCTTTATTTATTTTTGAAAACTATAGAAAAGAGTACAAAAAAGGGACAGAAGGTTTTAATAAAGAAACATTAGAGATATTAGAAAATGCCGCTGAAAACGCCCGAATAGAAGCAGAAAAAGTCGGTATAAACATTGTAGATGGGACAAAATCTTCCTTGAAAAGCCAGATGGATGCTTCTTTTGGATTGTTTTCTAATATAGGGAAGCAAATAATTTCCGGTGTATCTTCCGGCGTCAATTCTGGGAAAGATTCATTAAACAAGGCGATAAATAACGTCATGTCCGGCGTAATTGCGGCGGCCGAATTTGCACTGGATATTCATTCCCCGTCCAAAGAATTTGAAAAGATTGGTAAACTGACAATGGAAGGCTTCGGCCTTGGCTTTGACGAAGAAATGGACGCAGCGTACCGGGATATTGTAAGGCAGTTTGAAAATACCTGTGCGGCTCTTGGAGAAGCAACTTTATCAATACCTGCACGGGCCGGAGGTAGTAACGTTTACAACGATAACGCCCGGATTGAAATTGTTGTTAATGCAGCCCCAGGGCAAAGTGAAGATGCAATAGCCGACGCGGTTATGTACAAAATTCAAAACGCTGTACAGCGGAAAGGAGCGGTTTATAAATAATGGGCGCTATCTTTTGGGGCGGCGTGCCGTCCTATGACCTTAATATCCAGGTGGAACGGTATCCGTCCCAGGACGGCCCCGCAAGGCTGATGGAAACAATCCAGGTTCCGGGCAGAAACGGAACCCTTACTATTGATTCCGGGGCATTTGCAAATTATGAACAGCCTTACGAAATTTATTTTAACGCAAATAATAAAAAAACCCCCGCGGTTGCCCGCGAGGTGAAAAAGTGGTTGCAATTACCGGCTGGTTATCAGAGACTGGAAGATACTTACGATCCAGAGGTATTTCGGTTAGCACGGTTTACCGGCCCTGCACAGATCGAAAATGTAATGAATTTGTTTGGGCGGGCAACTTTATACTTCGATTGCCAGCCGCAAAGATGGTTGAAATCCGGGGAATTTCCGATCTTGTTTACACAGCCGGATGAAATGATTAACGAATGGTTTCCTTCTCTCCCGCTTATACGTATCAACGGAAGCGGGAGTGGAAAACTTTATATTGGTTCTTACATTCTGCAAATTAATATTTTAAATGACTATCTGATATTGGACAGCGCTACCCAAAACGCCTACAAGGATACGCAAAACAAGAACAGCGACGTTTCCATATCTGATTTTCCAACTTTACAGCCAGGCAGCAACCGCATTTCCTGGGACGGCGGTATTGCTTCGGTTGAGATTACACCCAGATGGTGGGCGTTATAGCAACGAAATGATTACGCTGGAAACAATACCAATAGCGGCTATTACAGTAAAGAAGATAACGCATTTTTTGATTGTTTCTAAAGTGGTGAAAACATGATCTAATTTTTTTTTAATTAATCTTTGTTCGGCCAAATGATTTTCCAAAAGGTGTTTATAAGAAATATCATCTTCTTCCGCTTGAAAACTATCGTCTTCTAAAAGTTCGTTGCTGTATGTTGCGATAAATTCTTTAAGTCGTTCATTATTTTGCGTTTTTATTTCCATAAAAAATCCCTCCTTATCCACATTTTAACAGAATTTTCTAAAAATTCAATAATTTACAACAAAATAATACGAATAAATAAAATAAGCCCGCTCAGGGGCAAAATCCTGGGCGGGTTAGGCTTAATTCCATTTTAATTGAAGGACTTTTTTGTTTACAGCGCAATCGGTAAGATACAGATTGATAAGCGTTTGATATGGGATTCCGGTTTTACTGGCCATCCCCTCAAAATATTCGACGGTGTCCGCATCAATGTTTATTGTAATCTGCTTTTTAAGTTGCTTGGCATAAGGGTTTTTCCTGGCATTTGTAAAATCATATTCTTCACGCATTATAATCACCTTATCAACATCATACCTTCGAGTAAAACTCAATCAGGAGAATTTATGTGTGATCGGCTGAAATTCGATTTTAACCCGCATTCCCATACCTTCTGCAATTCGCTGGAGCGTCCGCAAAGACGGGTTGGCGTTCCCGCTTTCCAATTTGCTAATATCCGCCTGGGCTATTCCGGTTTTTTCGGCAAGCTGCTTTTGTGTTAGGCCAGAATTCTTTCGGGCGTTAATTAAAGCCTGCATAATAGAAAATTCGGGTTCCAATGCATCATATTCTGCCCTAATTTCCGGGTCTTTCAGTTGTTCAGCAAGAAAATCTTTAAAATTGGTCATTGCATGTTCTCCTTTCTGCTAAGAAACTCCTTCCGATAGCGTTTTGCGCGCTCAATTTCGGAAGCTGGGGTTTTCTGTTGTTTTTTGATAAATCCGTTTGTGAGGATTGCTCTATGGCCAACAAAAAAGAAATACAAAACGCGGGATATATCAGAGCCGACTTTGGCGCGTAGTTCAAAAATACCATCACCTAAAGATTTTGAACATGGTTCCCTAAGTTCTGGCCCATTGGTAGAAAGTAATTCGATTGTACGTAACATTTTAGCTCTCATTTTTTTATCTAAACTTATTATAAACTCTTTTGCCGGCTCCGTTCCGTCTTTTTTATCATAGAATATAACTTCAAAGTCCTGCATTTTTGTACCTGCCTTTTATATAGGATTTATCCTATATTTATTATATAGGGTAAATCCTATATTGTCAAGCGTTTTTCAATATTATTTTTTCCTATCGTTGGATGATATATAAAATAATAAAGCATGGAAAAATTTTAAAAAAGGCTATTGACTTATTGCTAGCAATATATTATACTTGCTAGCAAGGAGGTGGAGAGATGCCCCCAAGCAATAGCGCTGAGTATTACCGCAAACGCCGTGAAACAATTGGGCAATTTAGTGTTCCGCTATCTAGGGAAAAATTAAACGCACTCACTGAAAAATTAAAAAAGCAGAACAAAACAAAAACCCAATGGTTAAATGAGAAAGTTGACGAAGAACTCAGCAAAAAAAAATAGCAACAACGCCGCACGACCAAGCACAAACGTTATTGCTATTAAGCGACAGGAAAACCCCTATCTAAAATCTATTTTATATTAGATAGGCTTTCTTGTCAAACCCGAGAATGACAAGGAGGATAATTTTTTATGACAAAGGAAATCGTGGCCACAACTAACTATTCCCCAATCGAGGTTGCTCTAGGTATTGACGAAAATGGAATGACTACGGCAAGAAGACTATATGATTATTTGGAATTAAGAGCGGGAGATTTTTCCAGATGGTGTAAAAGGAATATTACTGATAATGAGTTTGCAGAAGAAAATATCGACTATTGGGTTTTCCGCATTGATGCGGAAAACCCCGTGGTAGGCCGTCCGACGCAGGATTTCAAACTTTCCGCCAGCTTCGCCAAGAAACTTTCCATGATGTCGAAAAGCGAACGCGGGGAGGAAGCCCGCCAATATTTTGTCAAAGTCGAAGACGGGATGAAGGAAATGGCCGTCCGGTTCCAGAATATGTCTCCGGAGCTTCGCGCCGTGCTGGTTGTCGACCAGAGGGTAACGCAGATAGAAGAAAAAGCCGATACCCTCCGCCAGGAATTTGAAACCTTCAAAAACGACATGCCCATCCTTGGGGTGGAAGAAAGCGTTATCACAACCGCCGTAAAGCACAAAGGCGTGGAATGCCTAGGAGGTAAAGAAAGCCGTGCGTACAAAGATAAAAGCATACGCGGCCGCGTATTCCAGGATATTTACCGGGAATTGAAAAGGCAGTTTGGCGTGTCCACCTACAAGGCGATCAAGCGCAACCAAAGCGACCTTGCAGTGCAGATTATCCACGGTTACCGGATCCCGCTTGCTTTGGAAAGCCAGATTGAAGAATGCAACGCGCAGACGGGCTTTGACGGGGAGGTAGCGTAAGATGGCCAGAACGATCGACATCCCGCAAGAAGCCCTGGAAATGGCGTATACAGTGCAAGACCAATTTCCCGGAATGGCTGTTGAGGACATCGCGCTTGAACTGATCATACAGGGAGTAGAAAGCCAGAAAAGAAAACAGGAAGCCAGAGAACAAGCCATTGAAACGTTGCCCAAACTTTCCCCGGGCGCGCTGGAATACGTGTTAAAGCCCATTGAGTGGGCATATAACTGGACGGACGGAAACAACCCGGACGGTATGAACAAAGAAGATATTATGCGGTTCCTGCTCATTTGCCACGCCCTTAATGGGACAGGCGAGCACGTAAAACGCCTTTACGAATGGGATTTAGCCCTTTCCCACACAGAGATGGGGATAAAGGAGGCCAAACGATGATGCCTGAAATTTTAGCCGCGTTCTTCTTTGGCTTTACCGCGGGAACAATCTTCGTCTTTTTCGGAATGCTGCTAGACCGACGGGCAGAACGGAGAAAACAACAGCACAAATCACAAAAATAAAGGCCAGCCAGCCGCCCCGTAACAAGGGCGGCTTTTTCATACCCATTTTTCAGAAAGCAGGTGGAATATGATACTTCTATACCCAAGCGAAGAGCAAGCCTTTGATAGCAACGGGCAGGGAGCGTTATCCGATTGTATCTCCTGCCAGGTAACGGAGGAACGCAACGGCGCGTATGAACTGCAAATGGAATACCCGATAGACGGTATCCATTACAGCGAGATTGCCCAGCGCAGCATCCTTTTCGCAAAACCAACCCCTTATGAAGACCCGCAGCCGTTCCGGGTATACCGGATCACAAAACCGCTGAATGGGCGCGTAACGGTTTACGCCCAGCACCTGAGCTATGACCTTTCAGGGATTCCGGTCTCCCCCTTTACTGTAAACAGCGTCACCGGTGCATTTTCCAATTTTAAAACAAAGGCGGCGGTGGAAAACCCCTTTACGTTCTGGACGGATAAAACCACGCAGGCGGCCTTTTCGGTGGAAACGCCCGCTTCTATCCGCTCCCTGCTTGGAGGCTCCCAGGGCTCAATTCTGGACGTTTACGGCGGGGAGTATGAATTTGACCGGTGGACGGTAAGGCTTTGGAACCAGCGCGGGCAGGACAGCGGGGTAACAATCCGGTACGGGAAGAACCTGACCGATTTGCAGCAGGACGAAAACATCTCCAATGTAGCGACTGGCGTATATCCCTATTGGAAAAGCGCAGGGGAGGATGCAACCCTGGTAGAGCTGCCGGAAAAGATCGTGAACGCGCCCGGCACATACAATTTTACCCGCGTCGTGCCTTTGGATTTGTCCGCCCAATTCGACGAACAGCCCACAGTTGCGCAGCTTCGTACCCGCGCGCAAAAGTATGTAGAGGACAATAATATCGGGATTCCAACTGTGAGTTTGACAATCGCATTCCAGCCTCTTGACCAGACGGAAGAGTACAAAAACCTTGCCCTTCTGGAGCGGGTGAATCTTTGCGATACCGTTACGGTGGAATACCCGGAACTGGGGGTGTCGGCAAAGGCAAAGTGTATCAGAACGGTTTATGACGTGTTGAAAGGCCGGTATGCCAGAATTGAACTGGGAGACGCGCGCGCCAACATAGCGGATACGATTCTTTCCCAGGAAGAGGAAATAAAAAAAGCGCCTACAACCAGCTATATAAAACAGGCGGTCAATAACGCAACCAGCCTGATTACTGGAAATAAAGGCGGTTATGTGGTATTGCGGGATACCAACAACGACGGGGAACCAGATGAAATCCTGATCATGAACACGCCGGAGGTGGCGACCGCGACAAAGGTATGGCGATGGAACAATGCCGGGCTGGGGTATAGCTCCAACGGGTACAACGGCCCCTATACGACAGCAATTACACAAAATGGGGCTATTGTCGCTAACTTCATTACCGCCGGGGAACTCAACGGGAGCATTGTTAAAACCGGGCGCATTGAATCCCACGACGGGGCTGTATATTTTGATTTGGATAAAGATGAATTGGCGGCTTCCAAGCTGGTAGACCCGAACGGCAATGTCTATGCGGTTGTTGGCAGAGATATTGACTTGGCAGCGGATGGTTTTTTCCTGTATAAAGACAACGAAAAGTTTGCCCAGCTTTATCTAAATGGAGAGAACGATGCGGAGTTGCTGTCTACGTCAGGAATAGGAATTAGAAGTCATGGAGGCACTGGGACTTCAACAAATATAATTTATATGGATAAAGATTCCTCTGGGAATGGAGAAATTTATATTAGCCGTGCAAATGGCAGCTCTTCTGTAACATCATTATATATGGGAGCAGAAGGTACATATTTGCGGAATCCTGACGGATTGGACTCTTTTCAAGCTGATAAAGAAAATACGGTTCTGCGCAATCCAAAAAACGGCGTGATATTTTTAGGAGATTCCCAAACAACAAATTTATATAATTCAGAAGGATTATTTGTTTTTCAGGCTTCACATGGATTTACAGGCGTTCATGGAGGAAATTCAGAAATATATGTAGAGAATAATAAGATTTCCTTCAGAATTAATGGAGCGGTTAAGGCTTATATTGATTCAACCGGTTTTCACAATGCATAAGGAGTGATGATAAAATGAATGTCCAAAAGATAACGCTAACGCCAGTAACGCCCGGAGCGCCGACATATATCCAGGCGACCCAGGGAGAAAACAATGCCCGTGCGTTGCGGTTTACTATAATTGGAGCGGACAATAAGCCCATTGACCTGACAGGATGTACCGTTGTTTTCTACGTAGACCGGGAGGGAAAAGGAATCGCACAGGTTGGGGCGGTTGTAAACGAGGATAATACCGCGACCGTAACGCTGCCGTCCGGGGCCTGCAATGTGCCGGGGGAATGGGGCTGTTGGGTACAGGTAATCAAGCCGGATACCTTTGATTTACGGGCAAACAACCTGCTTTTGCGTGTGCAGCCGTGTAATTTTGACGGGGCGGGCGAGGCTTCCGACGAATTTACCCTGCTTACCCAACTGATCACAGAAGCAAATCAGGCCATAGAAGAGGCGGACGTTTCCGCGTCCGGCGCTGCGGAAGCGGCAGAAACAGCCAATACAGCGGCCGGAGCTGCAAATGCAGCCGCCGAAACTGCAAATACAGCGGCCGGAGCTGCAAATGCAGCCGCCGAAGCGGCGAATACCGCTGCGGAGGACGCGGACGAAGCCGCCGGAAGCGCAAATACAGCCGCCAACGCAGCGCAGCAGATCGTTGATCAATGGCAGGGTATGGATATTTCAGAGTTGCAGGATTTAATTAACTCGAAACCAAATCCGAACCTGCTAGATAACTGGTACATGGGAAAACCAATAAACCAGCGAGGGCAAACGACATATAGTACAGAAGATAGCTGGCTATATGGGATAGACCGATGGAAAATAACGAACGCGACAATAAGTACAACAGGAGGGAAAATAAGGTTCCAGGCAAGCGGGACGGAGGGGCGTTACAAAAGGATGACGCAGGTACTGGAAAGTGGGCTGAAAAAAGGACAATACACCCTGTCGGTATTAGCAAAGGTAAATGAAGCCAGCGGGAGCGTAAGCCTGAGGGCGTGCGATGCCAGCTACAGCGCCATTCCGGGTGCGCCGGGAAAAGCATTGACAGTGTCGGGAGCGTATACAGTCTATTCTAATACATTTACCCTAACAGAAGATATAGAAGGCGCAGGGGTAGAAATCCTGTGCAGGAACACAACAAATGACCAGCTTGCAATTAATATACTGGCATGTAAGCTGGAAATTGGAGAACGCCAAACCCTGGCGCATGAAGATAATGGGAGTTGGGTATTAAATGAGATACCTAACTATACCGAACAACTGTTTCGGTGTCAGAGATACCAGTTCAAAAGCAGCAACGCATCCCGCTGGGTGAGGGCAGCGTGGGTAACGACGAACACTCTGTTCTTTTTTCTTCCATACCCTACCCAGTTGGCAAGCAACCCGGCTGTCGTGGATAGTTCCGCCCTGACAGTAAAGAATATGTCCGGTCAGGAACAATCTGGCTTTACTTTTTCCGCAACGGCGCAGAACGATGCAATTCGGATACAGGCAACCAAAGCAGGGCACGGCCTGACAGACGCGAACCTGGAATTGATAAACGCATTGTTCGACGCAAACCTGTAAGGAGGGAAGAAAAATGGAAGGAATGTGCAGGCATTACATCAGGGCCAACGAACAGGGAGAAATAACAGAGGGATGGAGCAGCGGCCCTCATCCGGAGAGGGATACGGAAGGAGCGGTTATGCTGCGGGAAACGTACAGCTACCAGTTCCGGCTAAAAGAGGGAGGGGAAGAGAACCCGCCGTTGTTTGACGAAGAGGGCCGCCCGGTATACCTTTGGGACGGAGAAAAAGCAATCAGGAAAGGAGAATAAAGGATGGCATATTTGGAAGTCATCAGCAATTACCCGCCGTATATGGCGGCAAGCGATAAGCGTGGCTCTATCAGCCAGTATTACGGGAACAATGGACACACCGGAGTGGACAGCGTGGGAAACCTGTTGAACATGCCGGTGTGCGCCATCTTCGACGGAAAGATGGTCAGCGCGGGCTACACTTCCACGACAGGCTACAATGTAACATACCAGTCCACAAACGGGCGGGTGAAGGTAGAATACCTGCATCTGAGGGAAAAGGTGACGGTATCCGGCTCAGTAAAAAAGAATCAGATAATTGGCCGTGAATGGGATACTGGAACAATGGCAGATGGAAAACATTTACATCTTACCATGTACATAGACGGCGCAAGGGTAGACCCGCTGCCGTATCTGAAAGGAACAAAGGCGTTGCCTTTGGACAATAATAACAACAATCAGGGAGGAAGCATCATGAAGTACAAAGTAGGGGACCAGGTAAAGGTAAAAGGAAAAATTGCACCGTCCGCATACAGCACAGCCGGTACGGTAAGCCGTTCGGATACGCTGAAGATTACAAAAATTTATGAAGGGGCAAATTTTCCCTACCAGCTTGGGGTAGTCGGTTTTACCAGAGATCAGGATATTGAGGAAAGCGGCGGGGTGAGTCAGGCGCAGTATGATGCGGTAGTAAAGGAAAACGCCGCCCTGAAAGCCAAGATTGCCAACGCTCAGGCCGCACTGAAATAAGGCGGTGTAAGAGGATATGGCAAACTGCATCCTGGACCCGCAGAGGGAATGCCTGGGACTGGCAAAAGCGGAAAGCCTGGAAGAACAGCTGCGAGAACACAAAGAAAAATCCAGCAAAGACCACAGGGAGATGTATGACCGTATCCGCCAGCTGGAGATAGCCAACGCGAAGACAGACACCCAGTACGGGCAGATCATGGAAACCCTGGGAGCGTTGAAGTCGGACATTGCGGAACTGAAGACGAACCCCGCCCGCCGGTGGGATGCTGTTGTAGACAAGATTCTGCTGGCTGTTATTGGCGCCATTGTCGTTTATATCATGGCTCAGGTCGGATTTTAAAGGAGGAAAGCAATATATTATGGACTTTTTAAGCTACATAACGGAAAACGCGCTGATCTTAATTCCGGTACTGGTGGTTATCGGGCAGATCATCAAAAATATCCAGTTGATTGATAACAAATGGATACCGCTGATTTTGTTACCGCTGGGCGTAGTTGGAGCTATGGCGTTGGGGGGCTGGACGGTGGACGCAGCTATTCAGGGCGTTCTTGTTACCGGCGCTGCGGTCTATTCCAATCAGGTTGTTAAGCAGATGAAAACGGAAAAATAGGAAAGAAAAGAGGGGGCAGACCTTGCGGTTTGTCCCCCGTTTTTTATTAGTAATAGATTAGTAATAGGCTTAAACTTATCAAAATTCATTTTGAAATCTTATTGTTGTTAAGCATAAATAAAAGAAAAAAATACGGTGATCTTTAGTTTAATATAACTAAAAATCACCGTATTATGGTCCGAGTGACTGGAGTCGAACCAGCGGCCTCTTGACCCCCATTCAAAAGAAAACCTAGATATATAGCCATTTTTTCACAAATCATTAGTAATAGATTAGTAATACAGCACTATTAGATTGCGTCTGTAACCTTGCGTAAATCGTCGTAAGATACGTCCTGATAGTGCCGAAGCATTTCAGTTGATGTATGCCCCATAAGAGCTAACTTATCTTTATCAGGTCCTTCTACACGTTTCATCATAGTAGCAAACGTGTGACGGCAAGAATGCGGTGTGTATTTTCTACGTTTAACCCCATCAATTACTTCTATGGGGTTTTCGATGCCACATTTTTCAAGCACTAGATAAAATAGCTCCCTATAAGAACTTATAGACATAGGGGAACCATCGGCGGAACAAAATACAGGGCCTGATAATTTGTTCTTTACCAGTTTGTTAATAATTGGCTGTATCTTAGGAGATACAGTTACAATACGATCTTTGCCTGCTTCTGTTTTAGCGCCTCCAACAAAAGCCCGTTCTTTTCGGTTGTAGTTGATTGCGTCGAGCGCTAAAAATTCAGAAGGCCTAAACCCCAAATAACATTGACAGAGTATGTAATTTGCGCCGGGTACAGTATCTATATGGCTTTCCAGTTGTTTTATGGCTTCGTCCGGCAGGGCCTCTTTGTTATTATTTTCACCCCCGCGTACAATAAGATATTGTCCCATGTTTAAAGTAGCCAAATGCCGTGGAATTGCATATTTATAAAGAAGTCCTGCAAGTGCTTTCATATTTTCTTTTGTACGTTTCCCTTTTTCGCAATCATCAAGACATTCTTGAAGATCATCCACAGTAACGTCGTTGAAAGGCATGAACCAGATTTCTTTAAAATATTTCATTGCTGCTTTATAGCAGTCTAACGTCGATTTTCCGGCTTGATGAGTGGGTAACCACAAGTTGTATAACGCAAAGAAGGTAACCGACTTTGTTTTATGCGTTCTTGTTAAAAGAGGTAAATATTCAATTGCTTCCCGCTTTGTCTTAAATCCGGATTTAGAACGAGTAATACGCCGTGTTTTTCCGTTTTCCAGCGGCTCATATCCCACGGTACGAATAGCAATCCATTTTTTGTTCGGAAGCTGGTAGACGCTTCCAAGACCATTGCCTCTTGCTTTTGAATTATGTGTAGTTTCCTGTTTCGCCCCACACGCATTGCAAAATTTGCTGTTTTCAGGGATTTCAACTTTGCATTTCCTGCATTTCATAAAAAACACCTCCAAGGTATGACTTGCCAAGCCTACCCTAAAGGTGGTATAATCACATTGATTAGGTGTGCTTATTCCTTTGGGGTAAGCTATTCTGTTTCGCCGTCGGTGTTGGTAGCGCCGGTATATTGACAAGTTCATACTATAAGAACTATAATTAAAATATAAGGTGAAGAACCTAAGAACTATTTTAAGGGGGCACTATTAATGACTAATTTAAAACGTATTACCATTTCTATCCCAGAAGAATTGGAAGATGCTATTTACAAGATGAGAAAACGAGACGAATATAATCGTTGCTCCAAGTCTGAAGTTGTAAGAAAGCTAGTTAAAATCGGTTTAAAAGCCGAGGCACGAAAAAAGCAAGCTAATAAAGCCAGCTAAACAAAAACCGCCTCCGAAGAGGCGGGGAAAGGAGGGCGGGAATGGACCGAGAGCAAACGACAATCCGCCTCCCGGCTGAACTGAAAAAGCAGTTGCAGCGAGAGGCGGAGAAAGTAAATAAATCCTTTAATAACTTTGTTGAAATCCTACTTAATAAATGGGTTAAGAATTATCAAGCGCAATAGGACCGTTTTCTCTTTCGTAATCAGCAACTAGCTTTTTAAGAGCACGTTCAATTTCTTTGTTTGTTGATCGGTCATTGTCTTGTGCGATAAAAGCTACTTTTGCTAATAGAATCGGGTCGATTCTTAAAGTATAACGTGGTAAATCCGATGGCATATATAAGCCCCCTTTTTGTCGTCACTTTAACGTCAGTATAAGACAAAAAGAAAAATTTGAAAAGTATATTGACATCACTATTTCGTCACCTTATAATAACAACAGGAGGTGACGCAAAAGTGACGAAAGAAATAGTGAGATCAGGGCTTAGGCTAACCAAAGATTTAAACCACGATTTAACAAGAATCGCTCAAGAAATAGGAATGACCAAAAACCAGTTAATGGTAAAAATCCTGTGGGACTGGGTAAAAGAGCAGAAGGCAGGTTAAAACTGGCCCAGGGAGTCGGGAGGAGGTGAAAGTAATGGACAAAAAGATTTGTGTTCTTAACGCGTTGGCGTCTTTTGTAAAAAGAGCGTCCAAAAAAGGAGCAACCGCCGAAGAAATTGCGCTTCTTCCGGCAGTTGCAAAAGTTCTGTTGGATTATTTGTCGTCTGATGAATCGAGAGATTCGAGCGTGTTGTAAACGCCCCGAATGATTTGCTGAACATTATCAAATTTGGTTAGTCCGTGGCTTGATCCATTGCCAAGCACCAATTTGCTGGATGCCTCAATATAGGCAATAGCTACATCAACGGCAAGTTCTTTATTGGTTTTTGACATTATTTTTCACCTCCTTTCGCCCATATTCTACCATAAGAGGGCGAAAGGGACAATGAAAAGCCGGCCAAAAATCTGCTTTTAAGGGAAGGAAAGGGGGAATAGAAATGACATTAGAAGATTTAAGAAAAATGGATAAAGAAACGATAGTCCCAAGCGTTGCAGCTCAGGTACTTGGCTGCGATCCCCATTGGATACGGCTCACGGCAAGAATGCACCCGGAGTGGCTAGGGTTCCCGGTGGTTGTATATCAGAGCCGCACCAAGATTCCGCGGAGGGCATTTATACGGTTTATGGAAGGAGGAGGCAGCCTATGAGAGTGACAATCGACCTAACGGTAGAAGAAATGAAGGAACTGCAAAAACCGCCTGAAAACAGGGAGGAACCGGACCTGATGACATTGCAAGACCTGGAACGGGCGTTGCTGACGATGGCGGATAAGAACAAGGACATATTTTTAAAAATTCTAAAGGATGGTGAACCGAAGGGATGAATAAGTGGAGGTTTGCGGAACAGATAAGTCGGTTGGGCTTTTCCCAGGCAACGTTTGCAAAAGAATTAGGGATGTCCAAAAATACGCTGAACAATAAGCTGAATGGCAGGGGATATTTTACAACAAAAGAAATCAAACAGATATGCGGTCGGCTCAACATAAAAGACGCGCAGCTCATAGTGGATATTTTCCTGAGCTGACGGAAGGGGGGAGCAAGATGAACATAAAGGTATCACGAGGGTACTTTGCCTTGTGCCGGAACTATGGCTGGAAAGCGACATGGGAAGGACTGCTGGCGTTCCGTGCAGGAATCAGGGCGGAAACGCTGAAGAAAATTGCACAATAAGGAAGGGAAAAAGATGGAACAGACAAAGCTAAGAAAGATTTTGGATGAACACAAAAGATGGATTGAAACAAACCAAAGAGAAGGCAGTAGAGCAGACCTTCGGGAAGCAGACCTTTGGGGAGCAGACCTTCGGGGAGCAAACCTTTGGGAAGCAAACCTTCAGGGAGCAGACCTTCGGAGAGCAGACCTTCAGGGAGCAGACCTTCGGGGAGCAAACCTTGACTATAGCTGTTGGCCACTTTGGTGCGGCAGTTTGGATGTAAAAGTCGATAAAAAAATAGCTGTTCAATTGGCTTACCATTTTTGCAGATTGGACTGTGACGATCCAGAATATATCAAAACACGCAATGCTGTTTTAAGTTTTGCGAATCAATTTCACCGGGTGAATGAATGCGGAATGTTACAAACAAAATAAAAAAATCTGCCAGCCGGAGAGGGCGCTCCGAGAAGGCAGAAAGGCAAAAATATCACATAAGAAGTATAACACAAAAGGGGCGATTATGCAATGGGAGATTTCGGGATGAACGCGGCCCAGTGGAGTTATGACCGGATGGAACCGCGCGGTGGTATATACGGGGAGCCGGAACCGGAGCCGGTTTTTGAACCCTTTGAAGATAAGTGGGAAGAAGAAACAGAGAAAAGGATTTTAAAAAAGCGGATGGAACAGGAGGAAAATAAATGGAAAGCATAACGATCTGGGACCAGCTTGATTTGCTGGCAAAAATCTGTAAGGCTGCAAGCGATGCGCATAAGATGGACCAGCTTACCATTGATCTGTTAACAGCGGAGAATAAAAGCCTAAAGGAGGACCAGGCATGCAAGGATTTGAAAACGGCGTTAAATTTTATACAAAAGCCATAGGAGAAATTATCGTCAATTTTCCAGAAAATAGAACAGTATGCCAATGGTGTCCTTATTGCAGGAATGAAGATTCTCTCAGGAGATGGAAATGTTTGATTACTGGAGAATATATAGTCTATCCCTTTGATTGCATAGGGGACAAATGCCCTCTGACCTTAATAAAAGAGGAAAGGAATGATGACATATCGGAATCCCAGTATTGATTTTAGGAGAATCTGGAAGCGGAAAAACTGCAGGTTTGCGGGAATATAAGCCAGGGGAAATACTGGTTTTCAATGTGGCTAATAAACCCCTTCCCTTCCGAACAAAATTAGATACCATCCCCAAGGCCACTTATGAAGTAATTGGAGAATTTTTAAAGGAAAATAAGTATAAAACATATGCAATAGACGACAGCCAGTATTTAATGGCCTTTGAAATGTTTAGCCGGGCAAAAGAAACAGGATATAACAAATTTACTGATATTGCAATCAGATTTAAGAATATGCTTGCGTACATAACGGAAAAGATGCCTTCGGACAAAATTGTTTTTTTACTCCATCATACCGAGCAGACTGAAACAGGAAAAATAAAAGCCAAAACCATTGGGAAAATGCTGGATAATCAACTGACATTAGAAGGGCTTTTTGCAATTGTCCTGCTTTGTCAAACTGATGGAAGCCGTCACTTTTTTATTACCCAATCAGACGGTTATACCACGGTAAAAAGCCCTATGGGGATGTTTGACCTAGAAATAAACAACGATTTAAAAATGGCAGAGCAAAAAATTCGGGAATATTACAACTTGTAAAGGAGCAAACAAAATGAAGCCTATATCAAACTGGGAAAATATCAAAGCAGCCAAGGGATATACTCCGCTTCCGGCCGGCGGGTATATCTGCCAAATTCAAGGAGCAAAAATCAAGGAATACCAGGCCAGTAATGGTGGCGCATTTGAAAAAATGGAAATCGCACTGGATATTTATGAAGGAGAATTTAAAGGTTTTTATCAACAGGATTTTGATAACCAAAATACAGAGGACAAGCGTTGGAAAGGAGTATTACGGCTCTTTCTTCCTAAAAATGACGGAACCGAGCGCGACCACCGAACCGCTTCCATTTTTAAGGCGGTAATTGAAGCAGTGGAAGACAGCAATAATGGATACCATTGGGATTGGGATGAAAGAAAATTGAAAGGAAAAACTGTTGGCTGTCTCTTCCGTTTGGAAGAATGGGAATATAACGGTCAAACTGGATGGAAAGCGCAGCCGTTTAGAGCCATCGACGCGGAAGCGATCCGGCAGAATAAATTTTCCATTCCAAAAGAAAAAGCATTATCCGATAAACAGAACTATTCTCCTAATCAAAATAAGCCGTCTCCAGTGGATGATGACGATCTGCCGTTTTGATATGCAGAGGTAACAGGATGACGCCTTTTGAAGTAAGAGAAGCGCTGGACACGCTGTCCGTTATTGTGGACACAAGAGAAAAAACCACTATATATTTTGAGCGTCGTATGCAGTTAATTGGCTTGCCTTATGTACGAAAGGCAATGCCTTTCGGTGATTATTCAGCAAAGTGTAACCTGGAAGATGGGCGGGAGCTAGATTTTTCCGGTTCCCTGTCCATTGAAAGAAAAATGAATTTCGATGAACTTTGCCAATGCTATACTAAAGGGCGCAAACGCTTTCAGCGGGAATTTGAAAGGGCAAAAGAAGCTAATGCAAAAATTTATTTGCTGGTAGAGAACGGAAGCTGGGAGAAGGCCATAAAAGGGGATTATCAAAGCCAGATGAATCCAAAAGCGTTTGTTGCCAGCTTGGCCGCATGGCTCGCCCGGTATAATTGCCAATTGATTTTTTGCGAACCCCAAACGACGTCGGCGCTAATCCGTGAAATCCTTTACAGGGAAGTAAAAGAGCGGTTGGAAAGGGACGATTTTTATGGGATGGATTAAGTTAGATAGAAAAATACTGGAACATTGGATTTGGAAAGATAAACCCTATTCAAAGGGGCAAGCGTGGATTGACCTTCTACTTTTGGCTAATCACGAGGATAAAGCGTTTATTTCCGGGACTCGTAAAATAGAAGCAAAGCGGGGAAATATTTACAAAAGCGTCCTGTTTTTGGCAAATAGATGGGGTTGGAGCAGGAAAAAGGTCATGGGACTACTAATGGCACTACAAAAGGACAACATGATAACGCAAAATAGTACAACCCATGGGACAACCATAACCATTGTAAATTATGAGAAATATCAAAATCGCGGACAACGCAACGGACAACAAATGGACAACCGTTTGACAAAAAAGGGACAACAAAGTGCACACATACAAGAATATAAGAAGAATACTACGTATTCTAAAGAAGAAAAGAAGAGCGGCTGCGCCGCAAAGGTTCCCCCTCCTGGGGGAATGACGGAAGCGGAGTGGGACACCTTGAAAGCAAAGCTAAGGGAGTGAAAAAATGCCTTACGAACTGAAACGGGAAGACATTTTGGGGCTAGCCTGTAAGCTAAATGCTGAAACTGTTGAGAAAGGTGACGAGTTATTTTTTAAATGGTGCCCTTATTGTCACGGGGATGGGCACGATAAAAATACTTTTTCCGTAAATATGGAAACCGGGACGTTCCACTGCTTCCGTTCTTCCTGTGGAAGACAAGGCCACTTTGTGCAGATGGCAAAGGACTTTTCCTTCCCTTTGGATTTTCAAAATACCCGCATAAAAAAACATTATCGCCAACTCCCCCAGCGTCCGGTAAAAATTCGTGAACCAGCTGTAGATTATCTGGAATCAAGGGGGATCAGCCGCGAAATAGCGGAACGCTATCGGATTACAGTCAGAAAAGACAATCCTAAAATCCTGGTATTCCCTTTTTACGACCAGGACGGAAGGCTGCAATTTGTAAAATACCGGAAAACGGATTTTGACAAAACCAGGGATAAAAACAAAGAGTGGTGCGAAACCAATACCATGCCGATTTTGTTTGGGATGGCGCAATGCAGCAATTTTGATACCCTGGTGATTACAGAAGGACAAATCGACAGCCTGTCGGTATCAGAATGCGGAATTAAAAATGCTGTTTCCGTACCTACTGGCGCGCAAGGGATGACCTGGCTGGAGAATTGTTGGGATTGGATATTAAAATTCAAAGCTGTTGTAGTGTTCGGGGATTGCGAAAACGGGAAAGTCTCCCTGGCGGACGAGTTGGGGCGCCGACTTCCCATCCCGGTACTGGTCACACAGCCGGAAGACTATTACGGCGAAAAGGACGCTAACGATATTCTCCGGAAATATGGGAAAACGACGGTGGTAGAAGCCATACATAATGCCAAGTTGAAGCCGGTGAGCCGTGTAAAAGAACTTGCAGACGTGGAATCGGTTGATATTTTTAATATGGAGCGCGCTTTTTCCGGAATTGATGAAATTGACCGGATCTTGGGAGGCTTTTTCTTTGGGCAGGTGATTCTGCTTACCGGAAAGCGAGGGGAAGGCAAATCGACATTTATGTCTCAGCTGATAGTAGAAGCGCTAGACCAGGGATATAAAACGTTTGCATACAGCGGGGAA
>ERZ826146.1014-NODE-1014-length-28808-cov-5.025945_pt1 | contig 28808 bp, 28 predicted proteins | sample MGYA00519857_ERZ826146 | MGnify/ENA primary metagenome ERZ826146 (study PRJEB31778, sample SAMEA3449222) | human gut metagenome | biome: human gut; feature: human-associated habitat; material: faeces | place: United Kingdom | collected 2010/2012 ...
CAGTACTTGGGATGGTTGATGCGGCCGAAGCCTGCCTCATCCTGGAACATAAGGCGCACTTTTCCACAGCCCCTGTGGAGATTTTTCAGTTCACCGATGGTGGTTTTAATTTTTTTGAGGTCTCAATGACCTCCTCGCTTGCCTTTTTAGGGTGCCTACTGCGGGGCATGACCTTTCTCCAGCCATGTCGGTGCAGAACGTAGTAAATCTGACTGGTGCCAATAGAGTGGCCTACCGCCTGTTGGTATGCCGTCTCAATTTCGCTGATTTCCACAAGCTCACCTTTCTCGGCCCTGGCCTTAAAAGGGGCAAGTATCGCAGCTTCTTCCTCAAAGCTCATATTACGGTGATTACCGCCATAATGATTCCCGGAGATTGCTTCCAGTCCATGATCCCGATATTTCGCCACCAGTTGGCTCACATAGGCTGCATGGAAGCCCGTTGCCTGCGAAACCTCACTGAGTTCCATACCCTCTGCTCGCAGTTCAAGTGCTTTCAATCTTGCATCCGCACGTTTGTCCTTTGTCTCTCTGCGTGCTGCCTTTATTGCGGCCATTTCCTCATTGCTGAATTTATAGTTCGATGCCATTATTCATCACCCAGATACAGTATAGCATATCTGGTAAGACGGTCAAAGTGGTTTACTAGATTTTAGTATTACATAAAGGCAAGGGCTTTTTTCAGCGTCGGGTGCTGCTGACGTGATTTTGTACTCCCAAATGCCGCTGATGCCATGCGAAAACGCTTTCCTATATTTTCGTTGACCAATTTTTGTGAGGTCTATATAATGAAAGCGGCAAAGGGAGAAATCCATTTGTAAGATAATTATGAAGGAGCAGAGAATTATGAAGAAGATCATTGCGCTGCTGATGGCAGTATTGATGACCGCTGGTATGCTGGCGGCTTGTTCCAGCACTCCGGCTGAGGACGCTTCTCCCACTGTGGAGAATACAAAGGCGCAGGCCGAAACCGCCGTGGTGAGCGGCGAAAAGGAAAAGGTCACCCTGAAGGTCTGGGCGGATCAGGGCGAGCTGGAGTTGACCGAAAAGCTTTGCAACGAATTTGCCGCCGAGCATCCCGAGAAGGAATACACCTTTGAATACGGCGCCGTGGGCGCTGTGGACGGCAAGGCCCGTTATCTGGAAGACCCCGCCGCTGCCGCTGACGTGTTCCTGTTTGCGGACGACCAGCTGGTGGATCTGGTCAAGGCCGACGCCCTGTACGAAGTGACCCGGAATACCGACGCCATCATTGCCGCCAACACCCCCGGTTCCATCAACGCGGCGACCTATGACGGAACCCTGTACGGCTATCCCATGACCTCCGATAACGGCTACTTCCTGTACTACGACAAGTCCGTGTTCACCGAGGACGACCTGAAGACGCTGGACGGCATTCTGGCAGCTGCCAACGCTGCCGGCAAGAAGGTACATATGGACGTCTCCAACGGCTGGTATCTGGCTTCCTTCTTCCTTGGCAACGGCTGCACGCTGACCATCGAGGACGGCAAGCAGGTCATCGACTTCAACAACGCCAACGGCCTTGCCGCCGCGGAAGCGATCCGGGCGTTCTGCAATGACCCCGCATTCGTGACCGGTGATGACTCCGTTCTGGCGGGCGGCATCGGCGACGCCATCGCCTGCGGCGTGTCCGGCACATGGGTCGCCTCCGCGATTCAGGAAAAGCTGGGCGACAACTACGGCTGCTGCAAGCTGCCTACCTTCACCTGTGACGGCAAGCAGGTTCAGATGGGCTCCTTCCTGGGCTGCAAGATCTACGGCGTCAACTCCCAGACCGCCTATCCCGTGGACTCCATGGAGCTGGCGGAGTACCTGACCAGCGAGAAAGCCCAGATCGAGCGCTACAATGTGCTGAACTACGGCCCCTCCAACGTCAACGCACTGGCCGATGACACCATCGCCTCCAATCTGGCGCTTCAGGCTCTGAACGCACAGAGCGAGTTCGCCGTTTCCCAGATGGTTCTGGGCGGCTTCTGGACGCCCGCCGAAGCCTTCGGCGCGGAGCTGGAAGCCCATTCCACCGGCGATCTGCAGACCATGCTGGATCAGCTCGTGGAGCAGGCGCTGGCAGGATAAGTTCATTTGATTCCGAAAAGGGGCTGTAAAAAAGCCCCTTTTCGCCATCCCATGCTCACGGAGGGATATCCATGCAAGAAAACACAAAACGGAATATACTTCTTTGCGCCGCCGCGAAGGGCAGCTTCTGGACACGGTTGTCGTTTTTTATCATGGGAACCGGCTGCATCCGCTATAAGCAGTACGTTCGCGGGCTGATCTATCTTTTGACCCAGATCGGGTTTTTCTGCTTCCTTAAAAATTTTGCGCTGCAGTATCTGAGTAAATTCTTCACGCTGGGCGCGGAGACCCAGCGGAAGGTCTGGAACGAGGACTTACAGATCTACCAGAGATTCCCCGGCGACAACTCCATGCTGATTCTTCTCTACAGCGTGCTGTCGCTGGCGGTGATTGCGGTGTTCCTGTACATCTGGTACGCGAACATCCGGGATTCCTGGCACGCCCAGGAGAATCTGCGGGAGGGGCGGAAAATCGCGAGCTTCCGGGACGATCTTCACAGCCTGACGAATGAGCGCTTTCATATAACCTTGCTCTCCATGCCCATGCTGACGCTGGTGCTGTTTACGCTGCTGCCCATCATTTTCATGATCCTCATTGCGTTTACCAACTTCGACGCGGATCACCAGCCCCCCGGAAATCTGTTTACATGGGTTGGTATGACCAACGTGACGGATATTTTTCTGGGCAATGAGATCAAGACCAACACCTTCTTCGGCCTTCTTGGCTGGACAATCGTCTGGGCGATTCTTGCCACGTTTACGAATTACATCCTCGGTATGCTGCTGGCCGTCGCCATCAACAGTAAGCTGGTGAAGCTCAAACAGGTGTGGCGCACCTGCTTCGTCATTGCCATCGCCATCCCCCAGTTCGTGAGCCTGCTGCTGATCTCCCGGGCGCTGGAGCCTGCGGGAGCGGTGAATGTGCTGCTGCAGGAGCTGGGACTGATCAGCGCGCCGCTGCCCTTCCTGCTGGACCCGACGCTGGCGCGAATTGTAGTCGTTGTGGTGAATATGTGGATCGGCATTCCCTACACCATGATGACCTTTTCCGGGGTGCTGATGAACATCCCTGCCGAGCTGTACGAAAGCGCGGAAATGGACGGCGCGGGGCCGGTCAGAAGGTTCATTTCCATCACGCTGCCCTATATGTTCTTCGTGACGGCCCCCGCGACGATCACTACCTTCGTGACGAATTTCAACAACTTCAACGTCATATACCTGCTCACTGCCGGAGGCCCCTTCTCGCTGGACTACTATCAGGCCGGTAAGACCGACCTGCTGGTCACATGGCTGTACAAGCTGACGGTGAACCGGAATGACTACTCTCTGGCATCGACCATCGGCATTTTTATCTTTATGCTGGTGGGCAGCTGCTCCCTGCTGGTGTATAACCGGACAGGCGCCGTGAAGAAGGAGGATCAGTTTCAATGAAAAATATGCGCAGGCGCAAGATTGTTTCCTCGGTGGCGCTGAATGTGGTGATCGCGGTTCTGGCAATGCTCTGGCTGGTGCCGGTCTTCTGGCTGGTCGTGTCTTCCTTCCGGGCGGAGCAGGGGGCGTATACCTCCTACCTCTGGCCGAAAAGCTTCACCTTCGGTAATTACGTCCGACTGTTTACAGACAGGAAGCTGTTTGATTTTCCCCGATGGTTCGGCAATACGATGCTGGTCGCCGGGTGCAGCTGTGCCATCACCACAATTCTGGTGCTGATGGTCGCCTATGTGTACTCCCGGCTTCGTTTCCCCAGCCGGAAATTCCTGATGAATGCGTCTCTGGTTCTGGGAATGTTCCCCGGCTTTATGAGCATCATCGCAATTTACCATTTCATGAAGGCGGTAAGTCTGGATCAGACGCTGCTGGCGCTGATTCTGGTGTATTCCGGCGGCGCGGCGCTGAACTACTACATCGCCAAGGGGTACTTTGACACCATTCCCAGATCTCTGGACGAGGCCGCTATCCTGGACGGCGCGACCAACAGTACGATCTTCTGGAAGATCATACTGCCCAACGCCAAGCCGGTGATTGCGACCACGGCCATCAATGCCTTCATTAACCCCATCGTGGACTATATCTTCGTGTCGGTCATCATGAAGGACAATTATAATAACTTTACAGTCGCGAAGGGTCTGTACACCATGGTGGATAAGACGAATATCTACGAATACTACACCGTCTTCTGCGCCGGTGCGGTGATCGTGGCGATCCCTGTGGTGCTGCTCTTTATTCGAATGCAGAAATACTACGTTGCCGGCGTCGTCGGCGGCTCGGTGAAAGGATAATGTATGAATCCCGCAACAATTTACCATAGACCATTGAGCGAATTCGCGTTTGCCATGGACGCTACCCACTATGTTTTCCGCCTGCGAACCGGAAAAGGCGAGGCGCGGAGCTGCCGCTTCTTTTACGCCGACCGCGCCGCCATGGCGCCGGAGCTGGATTTTGCCTGCCTGCCCATGAAAAAAATCCGGGAAGACCGGTATTTTGACTGGTACGAGGTTCGGCTGGAAACAAAGCTTGAGCGTATTGCGTACTGGTTTGAACTGTCGGACGGGGCGGAGACGCTCTGCTATTTTGGCGATTGCTACGAAATGGCCGGAACGCCCACCCGGGCGGATTATTTCCAGCTTCCCTTCAACCATCGCGCTGACCGGCTTTCCGTCCCGGAATGGACGAAGGACGCCGTTGTCTACAACATTTTCCCGGACAGCTTCGCCGACGGGTTCCGGACGCTTTCCGGCGGCTCCGATGGGGAAACCGGTTTGGGCGGCACCATCCGGGGCATTGCGGAGAATCTGGATTATATCGCGTCCATGGGGTTCAACTGCATTTATCTGAACCCGATTTTTGCGGCAGAATCTTACCACCGGTATGACACCCTCGATTACTACCAGGTAGACCCACATATGGGGAGCAAAGAGGATGTCCGTGCGCTGGTGGAGAAGGCCCATTCCCTCGGCATCCGCGTCCTGCTGGACGGCGTATTCAACCATATCAGCAGCAGCCATTTTCTGTTTCAGGATGTTCTGCGGAACGGTATGGAGTCAAAATACTATTCCTGTTTCTACCAGCTACCGGCGAAGCCAAAGCTTCCCGCTCCCGGCGAGCTTCCGGAATATACCTGTTTTTCCTACGTTGCCAGTATGCCGAAAACAAACACCGCCGACCCGTATTTAAGGCAGTATTTCTGCGACGTCGGCGTCTACTGGATACGGGAGTTTGACATCGACGGCTGGCGGCTGGACGTGGCAAACGAGCTGGACGACGGCTTCCTCCGCGCGTTCCGTACCGCGGTAAAGGCGGCAAAGCCGGATGCCATCATCGTCGGGGAGGTCTGGGAAAACGCCGCCCATTATCTGAACGGGGATATGATGGATTCCGCGATGAATTACGATTTCCGCCGGTATTGCCGCAGATTTTTCGCGGAGGAAACGGTGGATGCGGAAACCTTTGATACCAATGTTTCCACCCTTTTGCTGCGCTATCGGGAAAACGCCCTGTTTGCCCAGCTGAATCTGCTGGACAGCCATGACGTCAGCCGGTATCTGTCCCTGTGCGGGGAGAATACCGACAAAATGGAGCTGTCCGTGCTGCTGCAAATGACCTTCCCCGGTATGCCCTGCGTGTTTTACGGGGACGAAAAGGGGCTTTGCGGCCTGAGCGAAAGCGAGTACCGCCAGGCGATGGCGTGGGGAAAATCTCACCCGCTGGAGGATGTCTACCGCCGCCTGATCGCGCTGCGGAAGGAACATCCCGCCCTGCGGTACGGCGATTTCGTGACGAATTTCGCGGCAGGGAAGACCTACAGCTACAGCCGGAATTGGGAGAACACAAGAATCACAGTCACCATGAATCTGGGCGGCGCACCCATTCCCGCACCGCAGACAGGCAGATTGCTCTTGAAAAAAGGCGGCAATCATGCCATAATCGGTGCATGGGAGTATGAAGTACGGGAGGAACGGATTCATGGCGGTGACGATTTATGACGTGGCAAAGGAGGCGGGGGTATCCATTGCCACGGTTTCCAAGGCGCTGAACGACAGCTACACCATCCCCGACCAGACCAAAGCGGCGATACGGGAAATTGCGGATCGTCTCGGCTACCGCCCCAACGCGCGGGCCAAGAATTTTGCCCGGCAGGCAAGCGGCACGGTGCTGTTCATCACGGATTTCTACCAGAACATTGCCTTTGAAAATCCCCATATGTTCGAGATCATTTCCGGCATTGCCACGTATCTGGACGGCAAGGACTATTCCCTGACCCTGAAACCGCTGACGAAACAGGCGGCGCCCCTTTACATCCGGGACATCATCCAGCAGCGGCAGGCGGACGCGCTCATCATTCATGCTTTCGTTTTAAGCCCAGAGCTGGCCGCGATCCTTTCCCGGGTGGATTTCCCCTATCTGGTCATCGGAAAGCCGGGATTCCGGTGCAATATCTGCTGGATCGACGTCAATCACGAGCAGGCGGGGCAGATTGCCGCGAATTATCTGCTGGACAAGGGCTACCGGAGAATGGCCTTTATCACGGGGCAGGAAAACGACGCCCTGTCCCAGAGCCGCCTGCGAGGAATCAATCAGGTCATGTCTGAGGAAGAGCTGAGCGTTGAGGTTGTCTGCAATGAATCGCCCTACGCGCTGGACGACGAGGCGCTGTACGGTCTGCTGATGCGCCGCCCCCGGCCGGAGGTGCTGCTTTGCAGCAATAACCATCTTGCTCTGCACTGCCTGCAATACATCCGCCGGATAGGTCTGAAGGTACCGCAGGATATCGCGCTGCTCACCTTTGACAACTACCCCTTTTCCATGCTGACAGACCCGGCCATCACGGCCGTGGAGGTGGACATGCACGACATGGGCGTCAACGCCGCCCGGTTTGTTTTACAGCGGATACGCAAACCCAACTTACAAACCCAATCCTACTGCACCTCCCCGTGCATTCTGGAACGGGAATCCACATAATGGCAAAAAGCCTCTGCTTTCACCAAACGAAAGCAGAGGCTTTTCCATAGACAAAACGAGGGAGACGGTGCCTCCCTCGTTGGTTGTATCAGTACATCTTTGCCCCGGCGGGGATGTGGTTGTCCAGCATCAGCAGATGCAGCTTTTCCTCGCCCTCCTCGTGGTGGACGGCGGAGATCAGCATCCCGCAGGACGCATACTGAACTCCAATTAAAATCTTTAAAAAAGATTTTAATTGCCTGAAGGGCATGGAGTTCATATGAGACTTGTTTTGTGATTTCTTTCCTTATAAATCACAAAACGGGCAGCGCCGTCAGGCGATGCCTTCCTGATTAAAAGCTTTGATTTTAATCAGGAAATAGTATGAGACTACCGTCGAATCTGTTGTGCTTCTGACCAAATGAAGAGAGTGTGCCATACCCGGCACACTCTTTTTTAGTCGTCGGATTTGTTTTCCCAATCGGGGAAACAAGTTAAATAATAGTCGCATTCGTCACACGTGATTTCGCAATCGGGATTTTCCCCGTTGTGCCTGCACAGCTCACCGTGATAGCTGGGGGTTAATTCTTCGTCCACGTTTATCCACTCCGTTCGTTGGGATTCCATATGTATATTATATGTCCTTTATCGTAGATATGCAATACCGTACCCTCCCAATATAATGATTTTTGTAAGGGAGGTGGTATTGTGATAAGCTATGAACCCCTGTTCAGAACAATGAAGGAAAAGGGTATCACGTCATACAGGCTGTTCAAAATGGGGTTTCCTCAGTCAAATTACTATGCCATGAAGCACGGGGAAAACGTATCCACCAATACCATCAACGAGCTGTGCATCCTGCTGGAATGCGAAATTTCTGACGTGATGGAATTTCTGCCGGAACAGAGAAAATAGACGCCAGACCCTCGCCGGGTCTGGCTTTTTTATGCAGAATGTTCAAAAAGATAAAAACGTGCCATCCAGAGACAAAAAACCACGCCGAAAGTTGATTGACTTTCATACTATTTCCTGATTAAAATCTTTGATTTTAATCAGGAAGGCATCGCCTGACGGCGCTGCCAGTTTTGTGATTTATAAGGAAAGAAATCACAAAACAAGTCTCATATGAACTCCTTGCCCTTCGGGCAATTAAAATCTTTTCTAAAGATTTTAATTGGTGTTCAGTATATATAGTCAGTTTGCAGGTTGTTCAGTGACTGCATGATTGCCTGCCCGGCGTGTTCATGGGACTTAAAGTTTACCTTGGTGACGAGAAACAGTTCCTTGCGGTCAATGCCGCTTTGCCGGATACCCGCGCCAACTTCTTTTTCGTTGCCGTAGGCTTCCGCTGTGTCGATCATGCGATAGCCGCCGCGGATCGCCGCGGCCACGGCGTTGGTGCAGGCTTCTCCGCCCAGCATAAACGTGCCGAAGCCCACCAGCGGCATCCGGGTGCCGTTATTCAAAGTCAGATATTCCATGTTTGAACCGCCGTATTTGTACTTGCATAGAAATTTCGTCTATGCTATACTTATCATAACAAGTTCGAGTAACACGAAGTCAAGAGGGGATTTCGGCTATGTACTACACGATCAGACAGATGGCACAGTTGTTCGGTGTGACAGAGCATACGCTGCGGTTTTACACGGATCAGGGGCTGCTGCCCTGCACGCGGGACAGCGGCAACCGACGGGTGTTCGACGAGGAATCCGTCAACTGGATGCAGGGCATTATGTGCCTGAAGGGGTGCGGGGCCTCCATCGAAGATATTCGGGAGTATTGCCGCCTGTGCCTGATGGAGGAATCCGAGGAAAATCTGCGCGCACGCTATGCCATCATTCGGAAGCAGCGGGAAGAAGCCTATAAGCGTGTGGAGGAAGCGAAGGCCACCGCAAGGTACATGGATGATAAAGTGGCGCACTATGAAGCCATTCTCGCAGGGCTGGCGCCGGACGACACCAACCCGAAGAACTGGACGGCGGAAAATCGACCTAAACACGGGGACGCTTTAGGGCCTATCTGAAAACCGTCAACATGCCCAAACAGCGGGTCTTTTCCGCCTGCTGTGCACCATTTTCCCTTGTAATACACAAAGTATTCCTGCGGAAAAATGGCTTCAGCAGGCGAAAAATCCCTCGCTGTTGGTCATATTCCCGGTTTTCAGATAGACCTTAGTAAATTTTGTTATGGAGAAAGTTTGAAAGGGGTATTTTTATGGTTTGCAGCTGCTGCGGCACAAAGAAAGGTTTTTTGGAGATTTTCTATTCGGTTGAAGGAAGCAGGGAGGTCAGGCTCTGCAGCGATTGCTGGGAGGTGGTGGAAAAACTGGACAGAGATGTACTCGGCGGGGAAAAGGAGCTGTACGATCTCCATATGATCCAGCTTCAAAAACGTGCAAAAAATCCTTCCGAAGCGTTTCTGAGCTGGAAAACGGCGCACTTTCCGGTCGAGTAGGGAGTGCGCATGGTGAAAATCGGCGTCATTTCGGATACCCATGGGCTGCTTCGGGAGGAAGTTCTGGAAATTCTGCGGGACTGCGACTGCATTTTCCACGGCGGGGATATCAACAACCAAGGCGTTCTGGATGCGCTGGGAAAAATCGCGCCGGTCTATGTGGTTCGGGGCAACAACGACAGGGAGTGGGCGGAGCAACTGCCCCATGACCTGACGGTGCAGATAGAGGGATGGAAAATCTTCATGGTGCATAACCGGAAGGAAATCGAAAACCTTCCGGAAGATGCGGATATTGTCATTTTCGGCCACTCCCATAAGTATTTTGAGCAGGTAATCGACGGCAGGCTCTGGCTCAATCCCGGCAGCTGTGGAAAGCGGCGGTTCGGGCAGGAGATCAGTCTTGCGGTTCTGACGGTGGATGGAAAAGATTATCAGGTGCGGAAAATTCTTTTGCCTGAATGAAGGCGGTTACGCCGATGTGATAAAGTACGAGGTGAATGACGATGCGGCCGATGAAGCCGGATAAAGAAATCTCCGTGTCCACGATTCGGATTCCGACTGCCAGCGGGTCGATCCCGGCGCTGGTGCTTGCCCCGAAGACGGGCGCGGAAAACGCCGTCGGCGTCCTGTGGATTCACGGCGGCGGGTACATTGCGGGAATGAAGGAAATGGTTCATGCGTCCCGTGCGGTAGACCTTGTCAAAAAGTTCGGCGCGGTGGTCGTTTCCCCCGGTTATCGGCTGGCGGTTCAGCGCCCCTATCCTGCCGCGGCCGAGGACTGTTATTCGGCGCTGATCTATATGAAGAATCACGTCCGGGAGCTGGGCATCCGGCGGGATCAGATCATGGTCGGCGGGGAAAGCGCGGGCGGCGGCCTGTGCGCGGCGGTGTGCCTGATGGCGAGGGACAGGGCGTCCGTCAACATCGCGTTTCAGATGCCTCTGTATCCCATGCTGGACGACCGGGACACGGAAAGCTCCCGGGACAACCACGGACAGGTCTGGAACACCCGAAAGAATCATATTGCATGGAAGCTCTATCTCCGGGGCACGCCGAAGGGGCATGTCCCCGCCTATGCCGCCCCGGCAAGGGCGCAGGACGTTTCCGGTCTGCCGCCTGCCTATACCTTTGTGGGGGACGGAGAACCTTTTTACGTGGAGACGCTTCACTACATCGAAGCGCTGAAAAGCGCGGGGATTCCCGCAGATGTGGACGTTTACCACACCGACATCCACGCCTTTGACATGATGCGCCCGGAACTGGAGATCAGCAAAGCGGCTGCGGAGAAATTCAACCGGGCATTTGCCTATGCGCGGGAACATTATTTCGCGGAAAACGCGTAACCGGCAGGCAATCGGATAGATTGCCTGCCGGTTTTCCGTTGGTTGTACCAAAGTGAACCCCCGGCTATGCCGGGGGTAGAAAAGAGCTTTAGCGGATAACAAAGAAATGGAAAGAATCCCTCATACTGAACTCCAATTAAAATCTTTTTTAAAGATTTTAATTGGAGTTCAGTATGAATTTTGTACGTCAGATTTGGACATTCCACGAATAGACAGAATTCATTTCATCCGCTACAATGTAGGCAGGTAGCTGAAAACTGCGTGATAATAAAGAAAAGCCGCGCGGCGTATCCTTCCGGGAGGTAATGTTACATGAAAATCGGATTTATTGGTCTTGGCATCATGGGCAAGCCTATGGTCAGAAACCTACTGAAAGCAGGCCATGAGGTCTGGGTAAACAACCGCAGCAAAGCTCCCATGGAGGAGCTGGCGAAGGACGGCGCCCATGCCGTCTCCCGTCAGGAACTGGCGGAAAATGCCGAAATCATCATCACCATGCTGCCCAACGGCCCGCAGGTCAAGGAGGTCATGCTGGGGGATGTGGTCAACTACATGCACGCCGGTCAGATATTCATCGACTGCAGCTCCATCAGCCCCGTGGTCTCCAAGGAGATCGCCGCGGTTCTGGCGGAGAAAGGCGTCGAAATGCTGGACGCCCCCGTTTCCGGCGGCGAGCCAAAGGCCATTGACGGCACGCTGAGCTTCATGGTGGGCGGTAAGCAGGAGGTCTTCGACGCCTGCAAGGACATCCTCGCCGCGATGGGCGCTTCCGTGACCCTCTGCGGCGATGTGGGCGCGGGCAATACCACAAAGCTTGCCAACCAGATCATCGTTGCCTGCAACATTCAGGCGGTGGCCGAGGCCTTCACGCTGGCGCAGAAGGCCGGTGTTGACCCTGAGGTGGTTTACCGCGCCATCCGCGGCGGCCTCGCCGGTTCCACGGTTATGGATGCCAAGGGCCCCATGATGATCGCGGGCAACGACAAGCCCGGCTTCAAGATCGACCTGCACATCAAGGATTTGAACAACGCTTTGGACTGCGCCCATGCTGTAGGTGCGCCCGTCCCCATGACCGCCTCCGTTCAGGAAATTCTGCAGTGGCTGCACAACAATGACTGCGGCGGCAACGACCACAGCGCCATCGCCAAGTATTACGAGCGTTTGACCGGTATCAAGATCGGACGCTGATACTGAACTCCAATTAAAATCTTTAGAAAAGATTTTAATTGGAGTTCAGTATAAAATTGTCAACGGAAATGTCTGATTAAGGAGTTTTTATGAAGAATATTGTGATTTATGTCCACGGAAAGGGCGGCTCTGCGGCGGAAGCCGAGCATTACAGACAGCTGTTCCCGGACAGTGAAGTGATCGGCTTTGATTACCACGCACAAACCCCGTGGGAGGCCAAGGAAGAATTCCCGGAGTTTTTCGCCCAGCAGCGGAAGCACTGCGATCGTCTCACACTGGTAGCGAACAGCATCGGCGCGTTTTTCTCACTGTCCTCGCTGGATGGAGCGCTGGTTGATAGTGCCTGCCTGATTTCTCCCGTTGTGGATATGGAAAAGTTGATTGAAAATATGATGCTGTGGGCAGACGTGACCGAACAGGAGCTTGCAGAAAAGTTGGAGATTCCAACGGATTTCGGGGAAACGCTATCGTGGAAGTACCTGTGCTATGTGCGGGAGCATCCGATTTCATGGCGCGTTCCCAGCCGCATTTTGTACGGAGAGCATGACAATCTGACCTTGCTGGAGACCATATCGGCCTTTGCGGAGAAAACCGGCGCGGCGCTGACCGTCATGCCCGGCGGCGAGCATTGGTTCCACACGGACGAGCAGATGCGGTTCCTGGATGACTGGATCACGGAATCCCGCAAATACCGGGAATAACCCCGAAAAATCAACTGAATACAAAAAGAATGGGAATTCTCAGCAGACACTGAGAATTCCCATTCCTGGCAGGGGCACTAGGACTTGAACCCAGAGCCTACGGTTTTGGAGACCGCCGCTCTACCAATTGAGCTATACCCCTATGTATTTATATTTAAAGGCGGAAGACCTGAAAAATCTGGTGGGCCTTCAGGGATTTGAACCCGGGACGATCCGGTTATGAGCCGGAGGCTCTGACCAACTGAGCTAAAGGCCCATGAAAATCACGGGTGCATTCAATCACCACGGGTGATATTATAGCATCGAACCAGACGCATGTCAAGCGATTTCTTTGGAAAGTGGAGCAAAATATTGATGCCGTCCGGGACTTGCAAATTTGGCGCGGATGGATTACTATTATAGAATATAAAAAAGGAGGAAACGCCATGAACGCGGAACAGATTATGAAAATATTTGCGGATACGGCCTATATCCGCACCGGCGGCAGCCCGGAGGAGCTGCGCACGGCACAGTATTTGCAGGATAAGATTGCCGGGCTGGGGCTGAAAGCCGAGATCGTGCCGCTCGACGTGCCGATGTCCAGAATACAGGAGGCGGTTTTGCAGGTGGGCGGCGTGGAAGTGACCTGCAAGGGCTACCTGTGCGCAGGAAGCGGGGAGGTGGAAGCGCCTTTCTATTATCTGCGGGATTCCAGCCCTTACGCGCTGAGCAAGTGCCGGGGGAAAATCGTGATGATCGACGGCTATCTGGGCTACTGGGTCTACCACGATCTGCTGGAAAACGGCGCGGTGGGCTTCGTCACCTATGACGGAAACACCAATTACGCCGACCGGGACATCGACCAGCGGGAGCTGCGCTCTTACGTCCACAACGGAAACCGAATTCCCGGCGTGAACATCAACGCAAAAGATGCGGTGGAGCTGATCCGCAGAGGGGCTTCCACGGCGAAGATCACGCTGAAGCAGGAGGAGTATACCGGCCAGTCCCACAACGTCGTTCTGGATATGCCGGGACAGGTGGACGAGTATATTGCCTTCACCGCCCACTACGATTCCACGTCCCTGTCACAGGGCGCTTATGACAATATGTCCGGCTCTCTGGGAATTCTGGGTATCGCGGAGCATTTCGCGGCGCACCCCCACCGTTACGGCCTGCGCTTCATCTGGTGCGGCAGTGAGGAGCGGGGACTGCTGGGCTCCAAGGCGTACTGCGCCGACGAGGAGAAGCTCAAAAACTGCGTGCTGAACATCAATCTGGACATGATCGGCTGCATTATGGGCAAGTTTATCTCCTGCGTCACCGGCGAGGAAAAGCTGTGCCATTATATTTCCTATCTGGGCGACGAGCTGGGCTTCCCGGTGGAGGTGAAGCAGGACGTGTATTCCAGCGACTCCACGCCCTTCGCCGACAAGGGCGTCCCGGCGGTGTCCTTCGCCCGCATCGCGCCCACCAATACTGCCACCATTCACAACCGCTATGACACCATGGCACTGATGAAGGGCGAGCAGATGGTGCTGGATACGGATTTTCTCATTGCCTTTGCGGAGCGCATGGCGAACGCTGCCCGGTGCCCCGTAGCCCGGGAGATGCCGGAGAACATGAAGGAAAAGCTGGACATCTATCTCTGCCGGAAACGCGCGCCGAAGCAGTAAAAGCAATCAAAAACAGGACTTTAACAGTAAGGGGCTTCCTCCCAAAATTGAGGAAGCCCCCTAAATATCGATACTTATTCCGGTACGATTCAGAGCGATGTTCATAGATACGTTTCCCAAACGGGTGAAAATCCAAAGGAATCGCCGCAGAAAACACCGGGAAAAGCGGCGATTTGTCAAAACGACGAAAACAGGACATAATTTATTCACAAGTTTGTGTTGTCTTCTGTATTGTATTATTTTTGGAAAATGTTACAATGAACCTGTACTTTTCCACCGGCGCTGCCGGAAAACTAAAAAGAAAGGTCGATACTATGTTAGAGAAAGTTTTCAAGCTCTCCGAGAACAAGACCACCGTCAAGACTGAGGTCGTGGCTGGCCTCACGACGTTCATGACGATGGCCTACATCATCGCGTTGAACCCGAACCTGCTCACCGGCTTCGGCGCCGCCGGACAGGATCTGTGGAACGGCGTGTTCCTGGCAACCTGCATCGCGTCTGCCATCGGTACGTTCTGCATGGCGTTCTTGGCCAACAAGCCCTTCGCAATGGCTCCCGGTATGGGTCTGAACAGCTTCTTTGCCGTGGTCGTCGGCAACATCGTTGCCATGACCGGCATGACCTACGTGGCTTCCTTCCAGGCCGCTCTGGTCATCATCCTGCTGGAGGGCATCGTCTTCGTTGTCCTGTCCATCTTCAACGTCCGCGAGAAGATTGTGGAGGCCATTCCCCTCGGCATCCGTCTGGGAATCTCTCCCGCTATCGGCCTGATGCTGATGAATATCGGCCTTGGCTCCAACGTGGGTGTCTATGCAGAGGGCAACGGCTTCACCACTCCCTTCTATGTCATGCGCGACTTCTTTGGCGCACTGACTCCCAGCTACCTGCAGAATAACATGGGCGACACCGGTTTCGCCACCATGATCCTGACCGTCGTGACCATGTTTGTCGGCCTGTTTGTCATCCTGGCGATGTCCAAGAAGGGCATCAAGGGTTCCGTGCTGTACGGTATGCTCGTCGCTTCCGTGATTTACTGGATCGGCTCCTTCGCCTTCCTGCACACCAACCCCTTCGCCTCCCTGGCTACCGCTTCCTTCCTGCCTCCCTTCGCCGATATGGCCAAGGTTACCCTGTTCAAGTTCAACTTCGCCGGCTTCATGGAAATCGGCTGGTTCACCGCCATCACCCTGATCATCACCTTCTGCATCATTGACATGTTTGACACCATCGGCACTCTGGTCGGCACCGCCTCCCGCGCCGGCATGGTGGACGAGAAGGGCGATATGCCCAACATGAAGGAAGCTCTGCTGTCCGACGCCATCGGCACCATCGCCGGCGCCTGCACCGGTACTTCCACCATCACCACCTTCATCGAGTCCGCTTCCGGCGTTGAGGCCGGCGGCCGCACCGGTCTGACTGCTGTCGTCACCGGCCTGCTGTTCCTGGCCTGCATCTTCATCGCCCCCATCGCCGCCATCATCCCCGCCGCTGCCACCTCCGCTGCTCTGATCTACGTGGGCATCCTGATGCTCCAGGGTCTGAAGCGGGTCGACTTCGACGATATGGATCAGATGGTTCCCGTGGCGCTGATGCTCATCGGTATGCCCATCTCCGGCTCCATCGGCCACGCCATCGGCCTGGGTCTGATTTCCTACACGATCATGAAGATCTTCGGCGGCAAGGCCAAGGAAGTTTCCGTCCTGACCTACGTGATCTCCGCTCTGTTCCTGGTGAAGTTCTTCCTGGCTGTGTAATTAAGAATGCAAAAATGAATTTCCGCCCGAAAGAAGCTTGCTTCTTTCGGGCGATTTTCCGTTTCCTGACCGGATGATTACCATCAAAAAAGGCGAACCGTATGAAACGGTTCGCCTTTTGCAATCGATGGTGCTGCAATTACAGGTCGCAGTTGCCGACGGTTCTGGGGAAGGGAAGCACGTCCCGGATGTTGCCCATGCCGGTGAGGTACATGACGCAGCGCTCAAAGCCCAGACCGTAGCCCGCGTGACGGGCGGAGCCGTACTTGCGCAGGTCGAGATAGAAGGCATAGTCCTCAGGCTTCATGCCAAGTTCTTCGATGCGGTTCTTCAGGATGTCGAAGTTGTCCTCACGCTGGCTGCCGCCGATGATCTCGCCGATGCCGGGAACCAGACAGTCCATAGCGGCAACGGTCTTGCCGTCGGGATTCAGCTTCATGTAGAACGCCTTGATCTCCTTGGGGTAATCCGTGACGAAGACGGGCTTCTTGAACACCTTTTCCGTTAGGAAGCGCTCATGTTCGGTCTGCAGGTCGCTGCCCCAGTGGACGGGGTACTCAAATTCATCGTTGTGCTTTTCCAGCATCGCCACGGCGTCAGTGTAGGTGATGCGGCCGAATTCGTTGTGCAGAACGTTGTGCAGCCGGTCAAGCAGTCCCTTGTCGATGAACTCGTTGAAGAAGTTCATTTCTTCGGGGGCGTGCTCCAGAACGTAAGAGATGATATACTTGATCATGGCCTCGGCCAGCTCCATATCATCCTCCAGATCGGCGAAGGCGATCTCCGGCTCGATCATCCAGAATTCGGCGGCATGGCGGGTGGTGTTGGAGTTCTCCGCCCGGAAAGTGGGGCCGAAGGTGTAGATGTTGCGGAAAGCCATGGCAAAAGTTTCGCCGTTAAGCTGGCCGGAAACGGTCAGGTTGGTGGGCTTGCCGAAGAAGTCCTGCGTATAATCGACCTTGCCGTCCTCGGTCTTGGGGACGTTGTTCAGGTCAAGGGTGGTGACCTGGAACATTTCGCCCGCGCCCTCGCAGTCGGAGCCGGTAATCAGGGGCGTGTGAACGTAGACAAAGTCCCGATCCTGGAAGAACTGGTGGATGGCCATGGCGGCGAGACTGCGGACACGGAACACCGCCTGAAAAGTGTTGGTGCGGGGACGCAGATGGTTGATGGTGCGCAGGAACTCCATGGAGTGGCGCTTGGGCTGGAGGGGGTAGTCGCCGGTGGAGGAGCCTTCCACGGTAATGCTCTCGGCCTGAATCTCAAAGGGCTGCTTGGAGTCCGGGGTGAGAACCAGCGTGCCGCGAATGATCAGGGCGGCGCCGATGTTGATTTTGGAAATTTCCTGGAAATTATCCAGAGTGTCGTTATACACCACCTGCACGGGGGTGAAATAAGTACCGTCGTTCAGGACGATAAAGCCAAACTGCTTGCTGCCCCGGCGGTTTCGCACCCAGCCGCCGACGTTCACTTCGGCGCCGGCATATTTTTCGGTGTTTTTGAACAGGTCACGGACGGTAATCAAATCCATAATGGGTGTCCTCTCTCCTTACTGATTTCTTCAAAGCTCCCCTAAGTATACGTCAATTAGGAAGATTTTACAAGAGGAAAATAAATTTTTTGTGAAAATATCGATACAAGGAATTCTTAAGTGTACATTTGCGGCATTTTGTGATACAATACCATGAGTTTCGATAAAGGAGCGGATGAACAGTGGGCATGACCTCGGGCAAACAAAAAACACGGCGGCGTATACATTTTCTTTTCCTGCCGCTGTCCTTCTTTCTGGTGGAAGTGTTTGCCTTTCTCTTTTTATCCCTGAATACGGAGGAGTTCCGGTTGGCGCAGCTCTGGCCGCTGGCTTTCGGCGCTTTGTGGGCGGCGATTCTGAGCGGCTTTGTCAGGCTGTTCCCGGCCAAGGCGGGGAGAGTGGTGTACGGTATTTTGTATTTCGTCGCCGCAATCTACGCCGCTGTGCAGACAGGGTATTTTTATCTGTTTTCCGAGATGATGTGGCTGTCGGATTTCCGCTATGCGTCTGAGGGGTCGGACTATTTTTCCGTCCTGCTGAGCTACCCCATCGGCTGGTGGCTGGGACTGGCGGCGCTGGCGGTGCAGGGTATCGTGATTCTGGCGAAATTCCCAAGGTGGAAGCAGAAATGGTCAACCGGAATCGCGGCTGCGGCGGTGGTCATCGCCGCGTCGGTAGGAGCGGCCTGCCTGCCGCAGGCGGTGTTTGTGCAGGACGGCGACATCCGGTACGCCTCCTCCGACTACGGCAGAGTCCAGTCCGCTGAGGCGGCCTACGACAATATGTTCAATGCCCACCGGCTGTATCAGGTCTGCGGTCTGTACCAGACGCTGGAAAAGGACATCTACAAAAACGGCATCTACCCCCTGACGCCAAGCTACGCCGCGGCGCAGAAGGCAGGGAAAGCGGAGATCAACGCCTATTTTGCCAACCGGACTGTGGGCGGCGACAACGAAATGACCGGCCTGCTGGAAGGGAAAAACGTGGTTCTGGTGCTCATGGAGTCTATGGATGACTGGATGATCGGGGAGTACACCCCCACGCTGGAACGGCTCATGTCCGAGGGTATTTCTTTCACCCACTTCTACACGCCGGGCTACGGCGGCATCCGCACCTTCAATTCGGAGTTCTGCGTGAATACCGGCTCGTTCCTGAGCAGTCAGGGCGGCTACGCTTTCGACTATATCACCAATACTTACCGTCAGTCCCTTGCCAGCCTGCTGACGCAGGAGGGATATTCCGCCAAGACCTTCCATTATAATGACCCCAGCTTCTACAGCCGCGGGGTGTTCTCCCCCGCCATGGGGTATTCGGAGTACGTCTGCTACGGGGACTACATCGGTGCGGACGAGGAAGACCTTCTGTATGACGATCAGTTGCTGTTTGACAATCCCGGTCTGAATGCCGAATTCTTCCGGGAGGGACAGCCAACCCTGAATTTCATCATCACCCGTTCTGCCCATCTGAGCTACAAGTACAATGAAGTCCTGAGCTATTGGGCGCTGAAAAAGTACCCGGAATTCCGGGGGCTTACGGGCAATGAGGAAACGGACTGCGCCTATCTCAAGGCCAAGCTGGTGGATGATCTTTTTGCCCGACTGCTTCAGGAGCTGGAGGACAAGGGACAGCTGGAAAACACCGTCATCATTGGTTTTACCGACCACTACACCTACGGCTACAAGGACGAAGCGTCCCTGTTTGCTCTCTCCGGAGTGGACGACGCCCTGCTGCTGGAAAAGACGCCCTGCTTCATCTGGAGCGCGGATTTGCAGCCCATGAAGGTGGACAAGACGCTGAACACCTCTGACCTCCTGCCCACGATGCTGAATCTTCTGGGCGTGGACAGCCCCTATGATTACATAGGCCGGGACGCCTTTGACCCCACCTATGAGGGCTACGCGCTGTTCTCCGACGGCAGCTGGATATCCGGAGATATCGCCTACGACGCGGGGACAAAGCGTGTTCTCAGCATCACCGGCGGTGAAGCGGAGGCCAGCAGCGAAACCCTTGACGCGATGGCCGAAAAGGTTCAGCAGTTCGTGCGGATCAACAATCTGATTCTGGATACGGACTACTATAAGGACAACACAGCGGCAAACTAAAAACAGGCTCCCTTCCGACAGGCGAAAGACCGTCGGAAGGGAGCTTTTTCTTATCCCAGATATTTTTCCAGACACACAAGCTGCACATTGGGAATGCCGTTGAAGATGCACTGTACGATGCCGACTTCCTTGTATCCCAGCGTGTGATACAGCTTTCGCGCCCGCCTATTTTTCACGTTGGTGTCCATGCGCAGAGCGGGGCAGCCATGCTGTTTTGCGTAATCCTCATAGTGTGCGACGAAAGCGCGGCCATATCCCTTTCCGCCTTTCAGTGGGTCAACCACAAGGCAGTGCAGCACCATGACCTCGCGGTCTTCCGCGGCGTGCTTCCATGCTGCGTCTTTGTACTCGTACACCTGCGTCTGGTTGATGACGGCGGCGGCAACTACATTTCCGTCATCCAACATGACGAACAGATCGCCTCGCTCCAGAGCGGCTTCTGCCGTTTTTCGGGTGGGATAGACGCCGCGAATCCAGCCGATGGTGGAAAGCCCCTGTTCCTCGCTGTCATGAATGCGGTCGTAGATTTTTTCGATGCTGTCAATGTCAGCTTTTTGTGCTTTCCGTACATTCATCAAGGATGACCCCTCTTTCGTATACTATTTTCTGATTAAAATCTTAATTTTAATCAGGAAGGCATCGCCTGACGGCGCTGCCCGTTTTGTGATTTATAAGGAAAGAAATCACAAAACAAGTCTCATATGAACTCCATGCCCTTCAGGAATTAAAATCTTTTTTAAAGATTTTAATTGGAGTTCAGTATTATATGGCGGCAAATCGACGTTTGCCGTGCTGTTTGAGCGGCATTATAGCATAGCCTGACGGTTTAGTCAACGGCACAGACGGGGCAAAAAATGTCCGCCGGGAGGATGCTTGACAGGAAAGACTTTATCTGTTATCATTGGTATATACACCGAATAGCCTTCGGAAAGTTCACAATGGGGTACCCCGATGCAATCCCCGACTGTCTGCCCGACGGGTACGGGTCAGGACGAGAAAGGAGAACGTACATCCAATGAAAATGAGAAGACTGATTTCCGCGATCATCGCGCTGCTGCTGGTCGTGAACCTGTCTGTGACCGCGTTTGCGGCGGAATGGTATCTGGAGGACGGCGACATTACCGTCAGCGCCGGAGACAGCGGCCAGACGGTGTCCCAGGGAAGCAGCACAGACGTTGCGGATAATGCGCCTGTCATCAAGCAGCGCGACAGCTCTAAGACAACAGACAGCACCATCACCATATCCACCTCTGACAATGCAACGGCAAACGTCACCATTCAGGATATCAACATCAGCAGCACAGGCGACGCCATCGACGTGGGCAGCTCCAGCGCGAACATCACACTGGAGGGAGACAACAAGATTTTCTCCGAAAGCGGCTCTGCCCTGCATGTCTCCGACGGCGATGTGACCATCACCGGCAGCGGCTCTCTGAAGGCCGAGATCGGCGATAATGAAGATAATTATAACGATAACGCCAAGATCGGCAGCCACGAGGATGAAGACATGTCCGGTAAAATCCATATTACCGGCAGCGCCACCGTCACCACGGAAGATGACGGGGAAGATCATTTCTATGGTGACGGTGCAGGCATCGGTTCCGGCTATAACGGCAATATGTCCGGCAGCATCACCATTGACGAAAACGCAAAGGTCAACGCCTTCAGCCAGGAGGACGGTGCGGGTATCGGCTCCGGCGAAGACGGCAATATGTCCGGCAGCATCACCATCAGCGGCAACGCGCAGGTTACGGCCGGAAGCGGCTGGGACGGTGCAGGAATTGGCGCTGGCGAGTCAGATGATGACCCCCCAAAGAGCGAGATGTCCGGCACGATTACGATTGGCGGCAACGCAAAGGTAACCGCGTGGAGTGAAGACAGCGGCGCCGGTATCGGCGCTGGAGAGGATGGGGACGTATCCGGCACCATCACCATCGGCGGCAGCGCGCAGGTAACCGCAGGAAGCGACGACGACGGTGCGGGCATCGGCGCGGGAACGTATGGCTCCATTACCTCCACCGGCAGAATCATCCTCCGGGACAGCGCAAAGGTGACGGCGATCGGCGAGGATGAAGGTACGGGCATCGGTGCCGGTGATGATGGACACATGGCCGGACTGATCATCATCCAGGACAATGCGCAGATCACCGCCATAGCGGGCGATCGTTCCGCCGCCATCGGCAGCGAAGGCAAACGTGATATGCGCGGAACCATTCTTATCCTTGGTAACGCCCGCATTACCACGGGTATGCTCTTGAACGACAAAGTTGCCTTTAATTATAAGACAAAGGAAATCGAATACACGCTGGATAAGAATGCCATCGGCCGCATCGGCGACGGGCAGGATGCCTACCATGAAAGCAGCTACGGTTACTACGTGATCGGCCCGGATGTGACGATCAACGGCTTGAACGGCAGCGATATTGAGAAGCTGAAGGACTACATCAACATGCGCCTGAGCGGCGAAAATCACGACGGTGACCCGGAAAATCTGACCGCTCTGGACATCCGCAGCGAAAACGGCAAGTTCACTGTGACGGCGGAGGGCAAGGGTACTGTAGAAAAAATTCTCTACGGCGGCAGTGAGACCGTTCCCGCCGCGCCGGGTACCTACCCCGTCACCTGTGTCCTGCGGCTGGGCGACGAGACGATCGAATTCCAGATCGGCACGATTGTGGTGCCGGAAGGGAAATCCGACGACGCGGATACCCCGCAAAGTCCCCTCTACCGCGTGACCGATAAGGACGGCAAGGACATTGCCTACACGGCCGAGCAGAAGGACGGCGTGCTGACCGTCACCGTGGACGCCGACTTTGCCGTGCTGACGGGAAAGCTCAGCGGCATCGGCACCCTCAAGGCGCAGGGCGTGGAAAAAATCGTCTTTGTCACCAAGGATGCGACCTCCGCGTTCCGGCTCGCTGATTTGCTGGAAAAGGGCGCGGCGGGGGAAACCTACAAGCTCACCCATGACGGCAAGACGGCAGCCTTTACCGCAGGTGGACAGCAGACCGATATAAGCGATATTCTCGTGAAAGCGTAAATAATTGCAGGCGGGCAAGTGCATGAAGCACTTGCCCGCCTCGTCTGCTGCTCAGCGGATGGATGCTTTGTCCAAGGGCAGCAGCTTGGTTTTCCGGATTTTGAAATAGAGCAGACCTGTCATATCCGCCAGAAACCAGCCGATGGGGACAGACCACCAGATGCCCACCACGCCGACGGCGGGGATGGCGGAAAGAAGATACGCCAGAGCCACCCGGGTGCCCAGAGAAATGACGGTCAGCACCACGCTCATCCCCGGCTTTTCCAGCGCCCGGTACAGCCCGTAGAGCAGGAACAGGCAGCCGATGCCGCAGTAGAACGCGCCTTCAATGCGCAGATACTGTACGCCCGCCTGAATGATCTCTGTCTCCCCGGCTTCCACGAAAATCGTCATAAGCGGACGGGCAAAAACGAAGACAAGGGCGGATATGACCAGACAGAAGGCCATGGAGATGCACACGGCGCTTTTCAGGCCGGAGCGGATTCGACCGGTTTCCCTTGCGCCGTAGTTCTGGGCGATGAACGTGGAAAAGGCGTTGCCGAAGTCCTGCACCGGCATATAGGCAAAGGCGTCGATCTTCACGGCAGCGGCGAACGCGGCCATGACCACCGTTCCGAAGCTGTTGACCAGTCCCTGCACCGTGAGAATGCCCAGATTCATCACCGACTGCTGAACGCAGGTCAGGGTGGAGAAGGAGAGAATTTCGGAAATGCGCGACCACCGCAGACTGCGAAGACGCCGGATGGAGCGCACCTGAGGGCAGCGCAGAAGGGCGTAGATCGCAATGCCGATGCCGGAAAGGTACTGGGCAATCACCGTCGCCTCCGCAGCGCCCTTAGCGCCCCGTTTCAGCCCAATGATGAACCACAGATCCAGAACGATATTCACCACGGCGGAAACGGCCAGAAATACCAGCGGCACCACAGAATTTCCCACCGACCGCAGGAAAGAAGCAAAGAAATTGTACAGGAAAATCCCGGGGATTCCCATAAAAATCACGAACAGATAGGCGCGCATATCCCCCCACACCTCGTCAGGGACGTGGAGAAATACACGAAGCGCGTCCAGACAGAGGTAGGCAATGACGTTCAGAAGCACCGTCGCTGCGGCGATGGAATAGAAGGACGCGCAGATATCCTCGCAAAGGCCGTTCTCGTCCCGCTGGCCGAAGCGGATGGAAAACAGCGCGCCGCTTCCCATGCACAGGCCAAGGATGATGGAGGTGAGGAAGGTCATCAGCGTGAAGGATGACCCCACCGCCGCGAGAGCATTGCGCCCAAGAAACTGCCCGACGATCAGGGTGTCGGCAATATTATAGCACTGCTGGAGCAGGTCGCCCAGAATCATGGGGATTGCGAACAGCAGCATGGATTTGGTGACGGAGCCTTTTGTCAGATCTCGATTCATTATGCGCCTCCGGGGTGCAGGATTTCCTGTGTTTTTTGGAAAAAGTTGTTTGACCGAGTGCTTACCGGACACCGAACAACTCCTGAGCTTCCAGCTGAAGCAGTTTGCTGACTTCCAAAGCAATATCGTTCAGCGTACAATGTGCCGCTCCAGCCCGTGGCTCCTGACCAGCCGGAGAACGTCCAGTTCATGTGGTTCTACGGCCTGCACGCAAATAACTGCGGCACCTGTGTGAAAAAGCCCATGACCCAGTGCTCCGGCGAAGAGATCATGCGGGAGTTCCTGTATTACTGCGGTCTGGAGGACAAGATCGACGAGATTATGCCCCATATCACCGCCATCCCCGTGGTCATGCCCTATATCACCAGCCAGTTCATGCCCCGCAAGCTGAAAGACCGCCCGGAGGTCATTCCAGCGGGCAACAGGAACCTCGCGTTCATCGGCCAGTTCGTGGAGCTGGAGGGTGATGTGGTGTTCACCGTGGAAACCTCTGTCCGCACGGCGATGATCGCCGTCTACCGGATGCTGCACCTTGACCGTCCTATCACGCCGCTGTTTCAGGGGCAGTACGACATTCGTATGGTCAACGTGGCGCTCAAGACATTGCTCGGCAAGGACAATCAGCGGTCTGCCGAAGGTCAATCCCCTGAAGCTCCCGCAGACCATGCACGAGATCGTGAATGCCATGAATCAGATCCCGCCCGTGCCGGAGTACTATTTCGAGCGGAAGGAAAATCAATAAGCATGGCTGTGTGAAAACGCTGCTGACGCGTTGCCAATCCGTTGCCAATTTGTACCCTAAAAAGTAGGAAAAGCCCCAGAAATCAATACGGGGCTTTTCTGTGCGGCACGGTTTTGGAAACAACTGCAGGGGAAATGTTCCGATTTCATTCACATCCCTACAGGATGCGCCTGAAATCGGAAAGGACTCTCCCACGGCCTAAAAACGTGCCACCGGCACGTTTTTTTAACGGCCTTTCGAGTCCCGCCTCGTATCAAAAAACAGACTGCCCTGCTGGGCAGCCTGTTTTTTGGTGCAGCAAAGCAATCCAAATCCGAACCGGTATTCTTCTTTACGGCTTTCTTTACGTCGTCCAGTGCGATGGTTCTGGTGCCGTCTTTGTAGTTGAAGGTGATGACCATTTTATCATCGTACAGATAGATGGCATTTACAAAGGCATCGATCAGCATTTTGCGGTGGGACTGCTGGCGGACATCCAGCTTGCGGAATTTGTGAAGCCAGAAGGTGACGAACTCCGGGCTGATTCTGGGCTTGGCAATCTTCTCATTGGCGATCTTGATTTCCAAATCTTCTTTCGTGGCTTCCAATTCCTCCAAGCGGGTCTTGGTGGATTTGGTGAGGATGCCCTGCTGGATAGCGTTTAAAAGATTGTCAATGCCTCGCTGGGCTTCCTGAAGCTGTTGTTCGTACAGGGGAAGGTTGGTGTTCTCTCTGTCCTGCAAATCCATCACCATGGATACGATGGCTTCAATGGCCTGATCGTCCATGGCCACCTTCATTACCTCATTGACCACCAGATCTTCCAGCCATTGCTTGCGCACAGGCTTTTTCTTGCAGTCCGTCCGCTTCTTTTTTACGGACACGCATTTGTAGTAGTGGTGAATGGTTCCGTTCCGGCTCTTGCCGCTCTCGCCGCAGAGGTAGGCACCACAGTAGCCGCAGAACAATTTGGTGGTCAGCAGATAATCGTCCTCAGCCTTGTGACGGGCCGGGGCTTTTTTGTTCTTCTCGATTTTCTCCTGCACCCGGTCAAAGAGTTCCTTGGGGACAATAGCCGGAATACCATCTGGAATCAGAACGTCCCGATACTGGTATTCTCCAATGTATCGACGATTCTTCAGCATATGCTGGATGCTGTTGTAGTTCAGCGGCTTCCCCAGCTTGTTGCGGATACCGTTCTCATTCAGCCAGTCCCGCAGCTCCTTCATGGTGGCACCTTCATCATATCGCTTGAATACTTCCAGTACAAAAGGAGCGGTCAGCGGATCAATTTGAAAATGCTGTTCCTCATCAATAACAAAACCAATGGGGAGCGTGCCGCCGTTATACATACATTTTAGTGCGTTATCCGTCCTTCCACGGATGACCTTTTCTGACAAATCGGCGGAGTAGTATTCTGCGTAGCCTTCCAAAACAGATTCCAGAATGATACCCTCAGCGCCTTCCGAAATGACTTCGGTAGCAGAAACGACTTTAACGCCATTCTTTTTTAGCTGTGCCTTATACCGGGCGCTGTCATAACGGTTCCGTGCAAATCTGTCCAATTTCCAGACGATGACCATGTCAAACAGCTTCTTGACGCTGTCTTTAACCATCTCTTGAAAAGCTGGACGGTTGTCTGTTTTGGCAGAACAAGCCCGGTCAATGTAGTGGCGCAGAATCGTGATACCGTTTTTCTCCGCAAAAGCAGTACATTCTCGAATCTGGCCATCAATGGATTCTTCCCGCTGGTTGTCGGAGGAATAGCGGGCGTAGATCACAGCCTTCATTTTTCTTCCTCCTTCAGCATTTCCCGGAGCGTTTCTTTCAGTCGTTCATTGATGGGGGAACCAGGGTCAAAGCACATCTCGATGAATTTATCCATGTCAGGATATACCTTCTCAATTTTCATTTTCCCTTCATACAGCTGCCCTTGAGGCTTGTCCGTACGGCCGAAAATGTAATCCAGCGATACATCGAAATAATCCGCATAGCGAATCATCACCTCTGCCGGGACATGAGCTTCCCCACTTTCAAACCGAGCGATAGCCGACTGCCGGGAACCAACAACTTCCGCAATTTTCACCTGAGACAGTTTTGCACTCTGCCGTAATTCCCGCAGACGTGTACCGATGATATTCATACACATCGCCTCCTATCCTTATGCTATGAGTATATCTTGTTTCGCATATAATGTCAACCTCGTTTTAGCATATTACAAAAACTTTTATGTGTATAAAACAAAATAATTCAGGCATCCACAGGGCACACGGCTTACAAAGGCTTAGTGAATGCAACAGGGTGATGGAGAGGCTCTGGCAAAGGGACACCGCGAAGCGACAAATGATGAAATTGTGCATTTTTCCTGCATCCATATCGAATAAATTAGTTTGGTACAATAGTAGCAAGCAATGCATTTGTATTACAAATGCGAAAAACCCCATCCATTTCGCTTCTGCGGAACGAATGGGTTTCTGCTTGTTGAGGCCCCGCCCCAAGCCCCATGTTGAACGCAATCTTTCAGATTGCGGCTACGCGATTTTTCCAAATCGCTGCAATTACTTATTTCGTATGCGTCTCTACATTCACGCCTGAACAGGACTCGAAAAGCACTCGCATTTCGATGGATGTGCTGCCCACTATCTATTGACATATGCCCTCAATATGCTATAATACAACCAAACAAAATGCAGACGCCGATCAAGCCGCAGCTTGACAAGCGCCTGCATTTTCCATTTTCAGAAGGGAGCCATGCTGCCAGTACAAATCGTCCGCCCACCCACAACTGCACCTTAAAATTTAACATTAAACCGGAGGGAACAACCAGCTTGAGCCGCAGGAAAAAGCTCATCAACAATTCCGGTATTCCGCAGCACGAAATCGAACACATCGCCCGGTGCATCCTCCCCGACATTCTCGCCCACTACGAAAGCGAAGAAGGTCAGCGGGAGTTCCGGGAATGGCAGGCTCAGCATGAAGCGGGACAGACGGAAAGAAAGGGAGGGGAAGTGTAAGAGAAAAATTACACAGGGTGCCGCCAGTTTGGCGGCACTTCCTCTCATGCAATAAGCGCTTTCACTCACGCATTTAAGGGATAGAAAAGCGGCTGGTGGCAAGGCTTCTTGAGTGCTTTTTTAAATCTCACCGCATACCAAAATGTCGCTCATAAAGCCGGACAAATCTCTGCTTATCAGTTCCTCAAAAATGGACAACAAATTGGAACGGGTGGCAATATAGCCGAGAGGATCTTTCTTGCGCTGCCCATCCGTTCTGAACGGCTCGTTTAAGCGATTTTTGAACGCATTGTAATACTGCCGGAAGAAACGCTCTTGTGTAGAGTAGTCATCCGTCAAATAACCGAGGAGTGTCTGCCAATCCTCAAAGCAGTCATCACAAGTCATACCCGAACGCTCGGCTCTCGCCAAAATAAGGTTTTTCATGAGGTCAATAGCTGTCAATGGCGTACCTCTGTTATTCAGGGACTCAAAAAGAGTGTAAGCCTCCGCGTGACTTCCAACCTCTATCTTGACGAGTACCGCTTTCGATACCTTCTTCCGTGGCATCTGCCCAGCTTTCTGAAAAACACCGCACCTACTCAAGAAAACGGCGCTTTTTAGGGAGGAAAATTTTCTCCTGTTTCGAAATCCCATATAAAACTTTACAGCGACCGCTTTTCTCCGAACAGCCCTAAACGAGAAAATCCCACATCAGATTTTAGACAGCCCCACCATCAAAACGGATTGACAATTCGACAAAATGTGATATAATCCCACTGTCTGAAAAAAAATATAAAGTTGTAGCACAGAGGTGTCTGCTCAAGAGCAGATGAAAAGGGAATCCGGTGGGAATCCGGAGCGATGCAGTCACTGTGTACGGGAGCGG
>ERZ826146.1023-NODE-1023-length-28668-cov-4.007654_pt1 | contig 28668 bp, 25 predicted proteins | sample MGYA00519857_ERZ826146 | MGnify/ENA primary metagenome ERZ826146 (study PRJEB31778, sample SAMEA3449222) | human gut metagenome | biome: human gut; feature: human-associated habitat; material: faeces | place: United Kingdom | collected 2010/2012 ...
TGGAAGGGGAGGAGAGCCCCAAACTCTGGCACACCTCGCGCACCGTAGGACCGTAGCCCTTCTCGCGAATGCACGCTTCGATGCAGTCGAGAACCGCCTGTTGCCGCTTGGTCACTTTCTGGGTCATAGCGCATCCTTTCACAAAAGCGTACATTTGTTTGAAAAATCTCTTGACGTGAACCTTTGTTCGCTCTATTATAACTGCGAACAAAGGTTCTACGCAAGAGGTCAGGAGTAAAAAATGGCACGCATCGAATTTTCCATAGCCTTCACGCTCAGCACCATCGCGTCATTCCTCATCTTCTTCGCCTAGAGCGTCGAGGGCGGGTGTCGTGAAGGTAGCAATGTTTTGAAGAGGGGAGCGCGCTAGGTCTGATAGGGTATGATAAGCAATCAACTTATCAAAGTGAGAAGGAGAACCTATGCGCTGTCCTTCCTGTGGCTACCAGGAATCGAAAGTCGTCGACTCGCGATCGGCCGACGACGGCGCCTCTATCCGGCGCCGTCGCGAATGCCTGCAGTGCGGCACGCGATTCACCACCTACGAGCGGCTCGCCGAAAATCCCATTCTCGTCATCAAGGCCGACGGTTCATCGGAGGTCTTCAACCGCGAGAAGCTCATGCGAGGATTGCTCATTGCCTGCGCGAAACGTCCCATCACGCCCGAGAAGATCGACGGACTCATCACGAGCATCGAGGCGGAATTGCGATCGAGTCAGCGCAACGAGATCAAATCGCGCGATTTGGGCGATTTGGTACTGGCCCGTCTGGCCACTCTGGATGACGTTGCCTATATTCGCTTCGCCAGCGTCTACAAGGATTTCCAGAATGTGGAGGAGTTCTCCGAGGCCCTGAAAGAGCTGGGCTGAGCCATGGACGTTCTTTTCAAGCAGCTCGACGAGACCCTGGAAGCGCCCGCCTACGCCCGTCCGGGCGATGCGGGTCTCGATTTGCGCGCCGCCGAGGGCGGCACGCTGTGCCTTGACAAGCTGGAGGCCATGACCTGTGTCTGCTCCGTGGGACTGGACATGATCGCGGTTCCCGGTGACACCTCTGCGGCGACCATTTCCGCCATCATTGCGGACGAAGCGGCCATTGGCATGGTGAACACCAAGACCACCGCCGTGCGTATCATCCCCGCCCCCGGCAAGACCGTAGGCGACCGGGTGGAAATGGGCGGATTGCTGGGCAGCGCCCCGGTGATGCCGGTGCACGACAAGGCCAGCGAGGACTTCATAGCCCGCGGCGGCAGAATTCCCGCGCCGCTGCAAAGCCTCAAGAACTGACAGTTGGAGTGGCGAAATAACCTGTTCGACCAAACAAAAGGAGATTCTCGCTTTTTCCAAAACTATTTACCGTAAGGGATAAAGAATGCGCCTGCCATTATGAAATGGCAGGCGCATAAATTTTTACTTTGCCGACAGGTCAACGCTTCTTCTGAGCATACTCATGGGCGGGACGGCCTTTGGCAGCTGGATGGTGAATTTCATCTGGGGAGTTCGCGGTTCTTCTACCGGGTTACCTTCCAGATCGGCCATGATCGGGGCGGTGATGGGGAAGGGGCGCACGTCGGGGCCGACGACTTCCAGCGCGTCTCCCGCGCGGAATTTGTTGTTCAGGCGGCACACCGCCAGTCCGTTTGCGTCGCAGGATTCCACCTTTGCCACAATCTGCCACTCCCGGATGTACCGGGAGGAGGCTACGTACTGCCCCGGTTCGCCGTAATAGAAGCCGGTGGAGTAGATGCGGTGGGAGATGTGATCCACCTCGTCCCGCCAGATGGGATCCAGCTCTTTACCGGCGGCAACATCGTCGATGCAGTGGCGATAGGCTCCCGTGACGATGGCGGCATAGTAGGCGGATTTTGCCCGGCCCTCAATTTTGATGCAGTCCACGCCTGCGTCCATCAGGTCATTCAGGTGGTCGATCATGCACATATCCCGGGAATTTAAGATGTAAGTACCCTTTTCGTCCTCGAAAACCGGGAAATACTCCCCGGGGCGCTTTTCCTCCATCAGAGCGTACTGATACCGGCAGGGCTGGGCGCAGGCGCCGCGATTGCTGTCGCGTCCCGTCATGTAGTTGCTCAGCAGGCACCGGCCGGAGTAGCTGACGCACATGGCACCATGGCCAAAGGTCTCGATTTCCAGCGCGGGATCTACCTTCTGACGGATGGCGCGGATTTCTTCCAGACTGCATTCCCGTGCCAGCACCACCCGCTTCGCGCCCAGATCAAACCACGCCTGGGCGCAGACGTAATTGGCGATGGATTGCTGGGTGGAAATATGCCGCTCGCAGTGCGGGGCATATTTCCCGGCGAGGGTGAACGCACCCAAGTCGGCCACGATCAGGGCGTCCACCCCGGCGTCGTCCAGCTGCTCCAGATATTCCGGCAGCCGGACGATTTCATCGTTTCTCGGCATGGTGTTCACGGTGACGTGACACCTGACGCCGTGGTCATGGGCGTACCGCACCGCCTTGGGCAGCTCCTCGGGGGAGAAATTCCCCGCGAAGGAGCGCATTCCAAAGCTTGTTCCGGCGAAATATACCGCGTCTGCGCCGTAGGCTACGGCCATTTCCAGCCGCTCCATGTCCCCCGCGGGGCTGAGCAATTCCAGCTTTCTCATTCGCCCTCCGACTGTGTGGAAGCGGCAGCGGCGGCAGCAGCAAACTGCGCGCGATACTGCTCATGCTCCTCCTGTGTGGTGGAGAACTGATGGGCGCCGGTGGCGGGATTCAGCACGTAGTAATAATAGTTGTGGGATTCGGGATTCAGCGCGGCCTGCAGGCTGGCAAGACCCGGGTTCGCAATGGGCGTGGGCGTCAGACCCACGTGAAGGTAGGTGTTGTAGGGGCTGTCCAGACTGGTGTCGATGTGGTCGGACACGCCGTCCTGCGCATAGATGATGGCGGCGTCGATGTTCAGCAGGGCGGGGTAGTCCCAGTGGAACAGACGGTTATAAATAACACCGGCGATCCGGGGGCTTTCCGACGCGGAGGCGGTTTCCTTCTCGATGAGGGACGCGACAATGGTCACTTCCCGGACGGTGAAGCTGCCGTCGGTGACGGTGGCGTTCAGGGTGTCGATCTGGGCGCGCATTTCCTCGCTGAACCGGTAGTCGAAGTTGTCCAGCATCTTTTCCAGAACCTCACGGGGGGAGGAATTCTTATAGAAATCGTAGGTGTCCGGGAAAAGGAAGCCCTCCAGGCAGTATTTGTCGCCCCGGGTCACATTTTCCAGGAACCAGTAGTCCTTCAGCGCGCCGTTGGCGGCGTAGGCGCTGAGATCCTGCGCGGTACAGATGCGGTTTTCCTCCAGCAGGGCGAAAATCTGGCGGCAGGTGTAGCCCTCGGGGATCAGCAGGTCTTCCACGACCTCACGGGTGGAGCTGGCGGACATCATGTTGACCAGCGCGTGATAGTCGTACCGGGTGTTCAGGTCGTAAATGCCGGGGTCGATCTTCTTCTCGGCGTGGGAGATGTCGGCATAGAAGTTGAACAGGCTCTTGTAGCGGATCAGACCGGCGTCGTAGAGCTTGTCGGTGATGCTGTCCATGGTGTCGGACTCGTAAACGGTGATGGTGACGGGCTTGTTTTCCCGCCCGAAAGCCAGCACATCGGCGGCGCAGACCCAGATCATCCGTCCCAGCGTGACGCCGATGACCACGATCAGAGCCAGCCACACGATGGTGACCAGAATGTGGGGGATGCCCAGCAGACCCTCTCCACGGGTTTTCTTAGGACGTCCCTTTTTGACGGGGCGCTGACGACCGGACGCTTTTCTTTCCGGGGCGGGGGCATCCTCTGCGGCGTCAAAATCACCGTCGCTGTCCCGGTATTCCTGTTCCGCAATCTCGTCCTTCGGCGGTTCCGGTTCCGCCGGTTCCTCCGGCAGCTCCTGCAAATCCGGGTCGTCCAGAATGCTGGGGTCAAAGGGCGGTTCTTCCTCGCCGTGCTCCAGCATACCGTGGGAATCCATGGCGCTTTCGTCGGGGATGATCTCGCTGCCGATCTCCGGCTCGGTGAGACGGCTATCGTAGGATTCTTCCATGCCGTCATCCACGTCCGGAATGCGATCCATGAAGGAACGGCCTTTTTCGGAGGTGTCATCGGGCGCGGGAATTTCCTCCGGGGCGGGAGCGTCCGCAATGGGGGGGACGTCCTCAAAAGTGGGAATGTCATCTTGGGCGGAATCATCCTCAAATGCGGGAACGTCTTCCGCCACGGGAGTTTCCTCCGCAACGGGTTCTTCCACCTCTGCGGGGATTTCCTCTGGCTGGGAAGCGGTTTCTTCCCCAATTACGTCTTCGGAGACGGGGGCATCCCCGGCTTCCTCCGATTCCTCGTCGGCGGGAAAGAAGGTCAGCTCTTCGGGAATGATTTCCTCTTCGTCCCGTTCGGGAAACTGTTTGTTGTCCATATCGTGTTCCTCCAGGTCAGCGAATGACGATCTGTTCTGCGACGGCCTGCGCGGCGGCCTGACCCTTCAGGGCGGCGATCAGCGCCAGACCAAAGGGAACGGCGCAGCCCGCGGACGTGCCGGTGATGAGCTTTCCGTCGGTGACGGCGGGGGCGCAGACCATGTGGGCGCTTCCCATCTGGCCTTCACAGCCGGGGTAGCAGGTGGCACGTCTGCCATCGGTGATGCCAAGCATGGCAAGAATGGTGGGTGCGGCACAGATGGCGGCGACGAACCGGCCGTTTTCCCATGCGAACCGCACGGCTTCCAGCGCCTCCGGGCAGCCCTTGATGGACGCGACGCCCTTCATTCCGCCGGGGAGAACGATCATATCCAGCTGGGTCAAGTCCATTTGGCCAAGTTCCATATCGGCGGTCACGGGAATGCCGTGGCTTCCGGTGATGACCTTTCCGCCAATGCCCACGGTGGCGACGGACACGCCCGCGCGGCGCAGCAGATCAATAGGGGCGACGGCTTCCGTTTCCTCGAAGCCGGTTCCAAGCAACATGTAAACCATATTCAGTCCTCCAGACATGCCGCCACATGGCGGTAGATTTCTTCGTGAATGTCCTCAATACTCCGCATTTTTCCGTTTTCCGTGCAGGAAATGATCGTCCATCCGTAATATTCGGCGGCGGCGCGTCCGGTGCGGCGGCAGGAAGCAAGATAGGCGCTGTTCCGCTCGTGGATGTCCGCGGTGGTGTGGGTGTCCTGCTCCCGGTGGCGCAGCAGCTGCTCCGTAAAATCCGTGGGGACGTCCAGATACAGCGTCAGGTCGGGGCGGGGAAGCCCCAGCCGGTCGTATTCAAATTCGTACAGCCACTTAAGAAATTCCTGACGCTTGTTTTCCGGCTCCTTGGACGCCTGATGGACGGCGTTGGAGGTGGTGTAGCGGTCACAGACCACCAGACCGCCCTGCTCGTACCACTGCCCCCAGGCCTTTTTATAGGAGGCGTAGCGGTCGACGGCGTAGAAGGAGGAAGCGGCGTAGGCGTTGACGTCCGACGGATTCGTGCCAAATTCCCCCCCAAGATACATCCGAATCAGCGCGGAGCTGGGTTCGGAATATTGGGGGAATACGATTTTCTGAAAGGCAATGTTTTCGTTTTCCAGACGCTGGGTCAGCAGACGAAATTGGGTGGACTTGCCGGAGCCGTCCGTGCCTTCAATGACGATTAGTTTGCCCATTAGAATTCTCCTTATATCACGGACACAGTATAGCAAGTGAGAAAAAGAAAGAGATGGCGACAAGTATGGAAATGCCTTTTAGCGTGTTAAATAGCTTTTCCATGTGTGCTCCTTTTTTATTTGTAATGCCATTCACGAAAGCCGGTATTTGGTATCTAATCTTTCATAGCCGACCTTTGCTAATAATGACACATATTCTGGGTTTGATGCTCGTTCCTTTGATTCTTCAAACTGTGTCTTGTAGTGAGAGTTCACATACTTGAAGCAAACCCAGGCATACAGGGCTATGGATAAGAATAGCACGAGTAAACTCTCTAAGCAAAGTGCGGGCATCGCAATAAATAGCCATACGGCAAAACGGTTATTATCCCAAAAATAAAACTGTAATTTTGTGAAGGTATCCACGACTTCCCATTCGTAAATGTCTGAATCAATGTACGGCTTTTGGCAAGTGGGGCAATTTTGAATTGGAACGCCAATTTTTTTAATTGGGTCTCCATGACCTGATTTCAGGATTTTCCCACAGTGCGGGCATTTGGCTGAGTATGTCATAAAAGTCACCCCTTATTTTTATTTCTAATCTATAAATGAGCAAATTTGTGAAAATGCCGAAAGTTACCCCATACCCAGCATAGCGAGAGGCATTCCATTCTTGCCGCAGTTATAAACATACTGCACAACGTTACGCAGAACAAGCCTCTGCCAGTATTCGTAACCATCTGTCAAGGACACATTATCATAACCTACAATATACCATATTTATCCCAATTTGTCCACCTTTGCGTGAGACTGAAACCGAGTTTTCTCGAATCAACCGCCGGGAAACAAAAAAGTTGCAAACACTTGGGAAAAGTGATACAATAAAGAAAAATTCGATGAAAAAGGGAAAGAGAACCATGGAAGTCACATTTGAAAGTCTCGGCCTCAGCGAGGCCATGCTGAAAGCGCTTGAAGAGAAGGGCTACGGCTATCCCACCACCATTCAGGCGGAGGCCATCCCATATTTTCTGCAATGGCGGGACGTTATTGCCAAGGCGCCCACCGGCACCGGAAAGACCTTTGCCTTCGGCATCCCCATGATCGAGCATATCGACCCGGCCAACGAGGGCGTTCAGGGGCTGATCCTTGCCCCCACCCGGGAGCTTGCCATCCAGATCGGCGACGAGCTGCGGGGGCTGCTGACCTATTTTCAGGGCATTCGGGTGGCGGTGCTGTACGGCGGCGCGGGCATCGGCGGCCAGATCAAGCAGCTGGAGCGCAAGCCCCAGATCGTGGTGGCGACGCCGGGACGGCTGATGGATCACTACAACCGCAAGACCATCCGTTTGGACAAAATTCAGACCGTAGTGCTGGACGAGGCCGACCGGATGCTGGACATGGGCTTTTTCAAGGACGTGACCCGGATTATCGACAAGGTGAAGAACCGGAAAAATCTGGGGCTGTTTTCTGCCACCATCTCTCAGGAGGTCATGACGGTTTCGTGGATGTACCAGCGGGACGAGGTGGAGATCACCGTGGAGCCCAAGCAGGAAGACCGCCCGGACATTGACCAGTTCAGCATCACCTGCACTCCGCTGGAAAAGGCGGAGACGTCTCTGCGCCTGATCCGCAGTCAGGGCTATGAGCGGGTGATGATCTTCTGCAACACCAAGCACATGTGCCAGCGTCTCTGCGACGAATTCCAGCGGGCGGGCTTGGACTGCGACTGCATCCACGGCGATATCCGCCAGAGCCAGCGGGAAAAGACCATGCAGCGCTATCGGGACGGCAAGCTGGCCGTGCTGATCGCAACCGACGTTGCCTCCCGTGGTATCGACGTGGACGATGTGGACTGCGTTATCAACTATGACGTGCCGGAGGAGAACGAATACTATGTCCACCGCATTGGCCGCACCGGCCGGGCGAAGAAAAAGGGCGTGGCATGGAGCATCGTCAGCAATTTCCCGGAGAAGGCCAGACTGGATGACATCTGCAAATACTGCAATTTCACCATTCAGCCCATGGTGATGGACAAGGACGGAAATTTGACGCCCGAGGAAGTCAAAGCCCCCGTGACGCCCAAAAGGAGATTCCGTTGAATCCCCGGGAAAGGGGCTTTCTGCTGCTGACGAGCCGTCTTGGAAACCCTGACCGTCAGGTTCTTTCTACCGCTCAGCTGCGCATGTTGGCGCTGCGGATGCGGGGCAGGGAATGCGCCCAGCCGGAGCGGGAAATGACGCGGCAGGATTTCATTGAGCTTGGATACGACCGGGAGACGGCGGAGCGGTATTGCGCCCTGCTTTCGGATACGGAGCAGCTGGACTATTACCTGAGCCGGGGGAGAAAAATGGACTGCAACCCCGTCACAAGGGTCAGCGAAGAATATCCCGGAATTCTGCGGCAGCGCCTTGTGATGGACGCACCCGGATGCCTGTGGGCGAAGGGCGATTTGTCCATTCTGAGCACCCCGGCGGTTGCGCTGGTGGGAAGCCGGGAGCTGCGGGCGGAGAACCGGGAATTTGCCGCGGCGGTGGGATACCGGGCGGCGGAGGAAGGCTTGACGCTGGTTTCCGGCAACGCCCGGGGTGCTGACCGCACGGCACAGGAAGCGTGCCTTGCCGCCGGTGGACGGGTCATCAGCATCGTCGCCGACGAGCTGAGCAAACAGGCCAGACGGCGGAATCTGCTATACTTAAGCGAGGACGATTTTGACGGCGCGTTTTCCACCCAGCGGGCGCTGAGCCGCAACCGCTGCATCCACGCGCTGGGGCGCATGGTGTTTGTCGCCCAGTCCGACTTTGGACACGGCGGTACGTGGGATGGTACGGTGAAAAATCTGCGCTTCGGGTGGAGTCCTGTAGCCTGTTTTCGCGACGGCAGTCAGGCTGCCCGCCAGCTGGAACAGATGGGGGCATACCTGATCGGCGCGGATGATTTGCAGGATTTCGGCGGCCTGATGGAGGAAGAAAAAACACTTTTTTAGCCCATGGCGCATCCGCCGTGGGCTTTTCGCCGTGACTGCACATGTAATAAGGAAACTTATCCGTCCTTCAAATAGCGGTTTACATTTCTGACAAAACATGCTAAAATAAACCCGATATAGGGGAACACCCCCGGGAAAGGAATCGGCATATGAAAGGTATCATTTTAGCCGGTGGATCCGGCACACGGCTTTATCCTCTGACAAAGGTCACCTCCAAACAGCTGCTTCCCGTTTATGACAAGCCCATGATCTACTATCCGCTGTCCACCCTGATGCTTGCCGGAATTCGGGATATTCTGATCATTTCTACCCCGTCGGATACCCCGCGGTTTCAGGATCTGCTGGGGGACGGCAGCCATTTTGGCATCCGTCTGCAATACGCCGTCCAGCCTTCGCCCGATGGGCTGGCACAGGCGTTTCTGATTGGCAAGGAATTTATCGGGGACGATTCCTGCGCCATGGTATTGGGCGACAATATCTTCTACGGCAACGGTTTTTCCGACATCCTCGCCAGCGCGAGGGACACCGCCGAAAACGGAAGAGCTACCGTGTTCGGCTACTATGTGTCCGACCCCCAGCGTTTCGGCGTGGTGGAGTTTGACGAAAACGACCGGGTCATCTCCGTGGAGGAGAAGCCCGCCAACCCAAAGAGCAATTACGCCATTACCGGCCTGTACTTTTACCCCAAGGGCGTGGCGGAAAAGGCCGAGCAGGTGAAGCCCTCCGTCCGGGGGGAGCTGGAAATCACCACTCTGAATGAAATGTATCTGAAAGAGGGGCGGCTGGACGTGGAGCTTATGGGACGTGGCTTTGCCTGGCTGGACACCGGCACCATTGAGAGCCTGCTGGAAGCGGCGGAATTTGTCCACATGGTGGAAAAACGGCAGGGCGTCAAAATTTCCGCACCGGAAGAAATTGCCTACCGTTTCGGCTGGATTTCCGGCGATGAGCTGCTGGAGGCCGCCGAGATTTACGGAAAATCTCCCTACGGCCGCCATCTGCGGCAGGTCGCGGAGGATCGTTTCAAGAGCTTCATGAAGAAAAAGGAAAGCGGGGGAGAGAAGTGACCATCATCGTGACCGGCGGCGCCGGATTTATCGGCTCCAATTTCATTTTCCATATGCTCCGCAAATACCCGGACTACCGGATCATCTGCTTGGACAAGCTGACCTATGCCGGCAATCTGTCCACGCTGGCTCCTGTCATGGATAACCCCAACTTCCGCTTTGTGAAGCTGGACATCTGCGACCGGGAGGGTGTGTATCGGCTTTTTGAGGAGGAGCATCCCGACATGGTGGTGAACTTCGCCGCCGAAAGTCATGTGGATCGCTCCATTGAAAATCCTGAGGTGTTCCTGCAAACCAACATTCTGGGTACGCAGGTGCTGATGGACGCGTGCAGGAAGTACGGCATCCGCCGCTACCATCAGGTTTCCACCGACGAGGTCTACGGCGATCTGCCCCTTGACCGGCCTGACCTGTTTTTCACCGAGGAAACGCCCATCCATACCAGCTCTCCCTACTCCGCGTCCAAGGCAAGTGCCGACCTGCTGGTGCTGGCGTATCACCGTACCTACGGCTTACCGGTGACGATTTCCCGGTGTTCCAACAATTACGGCCCCTATCACTTCCCGGAGAAGCTGATTCCGCTGATGATTGCCAACGCCCTGAACGACAAGCCGCTGCCCGTCTACGGGACAGGTGAGAATGTCCGGGACTGGCTGTATGTGGAAGATCACTGCAAGGCCATCGACATGATTCTCCACAACGGCCGGATGGGAGAGGTCTACAACATCGGCGGGCATAATGAAATGCGCAATATCGACATTGTGAAGATCATCTGCAAGGCGCTGGGCAAGCCCGAGAGCCTGATTACATACGTCACTGACCGCAAGGGGCATGATATGCGTTATGCCATCGATCCCACAAAGATTCACAGAGAGCTGGGCTGGCTTCCGGAGACGAAGTTTGCCGACGGGATTCAGAAGACCATCCGGTGGTATCTGGACAACCGGGCGTGGTGGGAGACGATCATCAGCGGCGAGTATCGGGATTACTATGAAAAAATGTATGGGAACCGGTAAGGAGCATTCAAATGGGGCAGATTACTGTATCCAAGTGCCCGATTGAGGGCTTATATATCATCGAACCGACGGTTCACGGCGACAACCGGGGTTACTTCATGGAGACCTACAACCGGAAGGACATGGAGGAAGCCGGGCTGAATATGGTGTTCGTGCAGGACAACCAGAGCATGTCCACAAAGGGCGTTCTCCGGGGACTGCACACCCAGAAGAAGTATCCCCAGGGGAAGCTGGTGCGGGTGATTCGGGGGCGCGTTTTTGACGTGGCCGTCGATGTGCGCCCCGGTTCCGAAACCTATGGGAAATGGTACGGCGTGGAGCTGACGGAGGAAAATAAGAAGCAGTTCTATATTTCCGAGGGCTTTGCCCACGGCTTCCTGGTACTCAGCGATGTCGCTGAATTCTGCTACAAGGTGACGGATTTTTACCATCCGGAGGACGAGATGGGCATTGCCTGGAACGATCCCGACATTGCCGTGGCCTGGCCGGAGGTAGTGGGCAGCTATTCCGGCTCTGCGTCCGGGGAGGGCTATACCCTGGCAGACGGCACGCCTTTGCGGCTGAGTGCCAAAGACCGGATTCTGCCCACCCTGAAGCAGCGGAGGGACTGAAAAAATGTACAGTATCGATTACCAATACCTGCGCCCCAAAAAGGCAGAGGCGCTGAAAGCGTGGTACGACGAGCCTTTGGCGGTTACGGAGAACCCTGCCGTGTGGCGCGGGAAAAACGCAACCATTCTTCCCCTGCGCCGTCAGGCGGAGGACAATCTGCTGTTTGGCAGAGGCGGCGTCGTGGACGAAAACGGGGAATACGTGCCGCTTTCCGGTATCGAAGGCCGGGTGCAGTTTGCCTATCCCGCGGAAAAGAAGGAATACCGGGACGAAACGGTGGTTTACTGCGGCTATCTGGTGAACCACTGGGGGCATTTTCTCATTGAGGGCGTGACCCGTCTCTGGTATTTTCTGGAAAATGACCCCGGAGTGGACAAGTACGTTTTCTTCCTGGATGAAAACGAGGAACGGGAGATCAGGGCGAATTACCGGGAATTCCTGGAGCTGCTGGGCATTTGGGAGCATCTGGAGATCATCAACACCCCCACGACTTACCGGGAGGTCATCGTCCCGGAGCTGGGGCTGTACTGCCGCAGGCGCTATACGCCCAAGCTCCTGAAGGTCTACGACACGGTGGCGAACAATGCGGCGCCAGACCCCAATTGGGAGCGCCCGGCGAAAATCTACTATAGCCGTAGCCAATTCAAGAAGGGAATGCCCTTTGAATCCGGCTTTGACACGCTGGACGATTTTTTCCGGAGAAACGGCTACACCATTCTCTATCCGGAAAAAGTGCCGCTCGGCCGGATGATCTCCTACATCCGCAACGCCGATGTGGTGGCGTCTCTCTCCGGTTCGCTGCCCCACAATATGCTTTTTGCCCGTCCCGGGCAGAAGCTGGAAATCGTGGAGCGATTGACCATCAATGTGGATAACCAGGTCGGAATCAACCGGATCATGGATCTGGATGTGACCTATATTGATGCACATATTCCCATCTATCCTGTGGATTTCGCCGGACCTATTATTATGGGTTATACGGATTGCTTACAGCGTTTTGCCGCTGACCGCGGCTATCAGCCTCCGGATGGTCGCTTTTTGACGGAAAAGCATTATCGCAAATGCTTTATCAAATATATGAAGGCTTACGAAGATCTGTACAACTATAATTGGTTCATGTTTGACTGGTATGCGCCGTTAACGGAATCTCTGATCGAAGGGTTCCGCGCCGGGCAGACATATTTTGGGGATTTTCTTAACCGAAGAAAGCCTTTTCGGTGGTATCATTACCTGGAGTTCCACTACTGGAAGCAGTTTATAAAACAACTTATAAAGAGATAGGAAAATGAACGGCAAAAACAGACCTGGAGGTGCTGTGCGTGTACACAGTGGATTATCGGTACTTACGCCCTCAAAAGGCTGCGGCTCTGAAAAAACAGCATGAGGTGGCTTGCGAGAAGCGGGAAACTCCCTCCGTGTGGCAGGGAAAGAATGCCACTGTTCTACCTGTGCGGAAAACGGATCAATTCGGTTGGATTGGCTGCGGAGGTGTTGTGGATGAGGATGGGAACAGCGTTGGGATTTCTGCGGTGGAGTGCTGTGTCAAACCGTGCAATTCCTTTGAATCCGCGGAATACAGGGATAAAAAAGTTGTTTATTGCGGGTATCTGATTCACCATTGGGGACATTTTCTTGTGGAGGGAGTTGCCAGGCTTTGGTATTATCTGGAAAATGATTCCTCCGTGGATAGCTATGTATTTGCTCTGGACGAGGGCGAGACAAGAGAAATCAAGGGAAATTACAAAGAGTTTCTCACGCTCTTGAATATCTGGGACAAGCTGGAATTTGTCAATAAGCCGACAACCTACCGGGAAGTGATTGTTCCGGATTTGGCTTTTCGCAGATGGGGAGCGTATTCTCCCAAATATCTGCGCGTATTCGATACAGTAGCGGCAAATGTCCGTGGGGGGGAAAACACTCCTGAAAAAGTGTATATGAGCCGCAGCCTTTTGCCCAAACACAGGGATTTGGAGTTCGGCTTTGAAGCGCTGGATGATTTCTTTGAAAAGAATGGCTACACGATTCTTTATCCGGAAAAGATACCCTTGTCTCAACTGATTCAGTATATCCGAAATGCTGAGGTTGTTGCGACTGTATCCGGAACACTGCCTCAGAACATGTTGTTCGGTAAACAGGGGCAAAGGCTGCTCATTATGGAGCGATGCGCATTCATTAACGATTGGCAGCCGCCGGTTGACCGTATAAAGGAATTGCAGACGACTTACGTTGATGCCAACATTCCAATCTATACCGTACCAATGACCGGACCTTTTATCATGGGGTATAACGACATTGTACAGCGTTTTGCGGAAGATAATGGCCTCCTGCCACCGGATGCCAGATTTTATTCCGATAGGTATTTTCGGGCTTGTTTTATTGGATACATGAAGTCATATCGGGATTTGTACCGGTATCAGTGGTTCATGGAGCCGTATCTGATCCCGGAAATGGACTATCATTTGGAAGCGTACGAATACGGTGCTCAGTTTTACAAAGAATATCTGAATGGGAGCCGTCCGTTCCTGTGGCATCATTATTTTGAGTTTCATTACTGGAAGCAGTTTGTAAAGCGTCTCTTGAAGAATTTACAAAGCCGAGAATGCTGCGAATCGGAATGAAAGAGTTTCGGGAGAGATTGATATGAAGTTTTTCGTAACCGGCGTTGGCGGTCAACTGGGACACGATGTCATGAACGAGCTGCTGAAACGCGGATATGAGGGCGTAGGGTCTGATATGCAGGAAGCATGTGACATAGCCGCGCCCTACATGTCATTGGATATCACCGATAGGAACGCCGTAGAAAAGGCAATTACGGATGTGAATCCGGATGCCGTGATCCACTGCGCAGCGTGGACGGCCGTGGACATGGCGGAGGATGATGAAAACGTGGCGAAAGTACGTGCTGTCAACGCTGGCGGCACGAAGAACATTGCGGATGTCTGCAAGAAGCTGAACTGTAAAATGACATATATCAGCACAGACTATGTGTTTGACGGTCAGGGAACAGAGCCATGGAAGCCGGACTGCAAGGACTATAAGCCCCTGAATGTGTATGGTCAGACGAAATTGGAAGGTGAGCTGGCGGTCAGCCGGGAACTTGAAAAGTACTTTATCGTCCGCATTGCCTGGGTCTTTGGACGAAACGGGAAGAATTTTGTCAAGACCATGCTGAACGTTGGTAAAACTCATGACACGGTTCGCGTCGTAAATGACCAGATCGGCACGCCAACCTATACGTACGATTTGTCACGGCTGCTGGTGGACATGAATGAGACCGAGAAATACGGATACTACCATGCAACCAATGAAGGCGGCTATATCAGCTGGTACGATTTTACCAAGGAAATCTACCGTCAGGCCGGCTATCAGACGAAGGTTCTGCCTGTGACAACGGAGGAGTACGGTTTGAATAAGGCGGCGCGTCCGTTCAACAGCCGTCTTGACAGGAGCAAGCTTATAGAAGCCGGCTTTACGCCCCTTCCGACTTGGCAGGACGCGCTGAGCCGCTATCTGAAGGAAATCGGATGCTGAAAGAATATCGCGTTTCTCCACATTTAGTGCTATAATTTGTCAAATATATCCGCAGGGGACGAAGGTTTATCGTCCCCTGCGGTTTTGTCAATTTTTCCGCATGAAATGCTCTTTCAGAGCATCCTCATTTGCCGCTCTCCAGATCGGCGGCGATGATTTGCTTCATGGCTTCAATGCCCACCTTGACGGCGCCGGTGGTGTCCTCGGTCATGGGCATGGCTAGCCCTGCCTTTTCCCGCTCCTGGTTCCAAACGGCGTGGAAGCAGCTGCCGCAGCGCACGCCCAGGGCGGCAGCGACCACAAACAGGGCAGCGGACTCCATTTCGCTGGCCTTGACGCCCAGACGCTTCCAGCTTTCCCACTTTTGCAGCAGGTCGTAATACACCGGGGACTTTTCCGGGCTGTGCTGACCGTAGAAGGCGTCCTTGCACTGGACGACGCCGGTGTGAGTGCGGTAGCCAAGGCTTTCACTGGCGGCCTTCAGCGCGGCGGTGATGTCAAAATCCGGCACGGCGGGGAACTCAATGGGGGCGTATTCCAGGGAGGTATGCTCATAGCGGATTGCGCCAGTGGCCACTACCACGTCTCCGGGCAGGACGTCCATAGCGATGCCGCCGCAGGTGCCGACCCGAATGAAGGTATCCGCGCCGATGGCCGCCAATTCCTCCATGGCGATGGAGGCCGACGGGCCGCCGATGCCGGTGGAGCAGACGGACACCTTCTGCCCCAGCATGGTGCCTGTGTAAATATTGTACTCCCGGTTCATGCCGATATGGACGGGGTTATCAAAGTAGCTGGCAATGGACTGGCAGCGTCCCGGGTCGCCGGGGAGAAAGACATAACGTCCCACATCGCCCTTGTTACAGTGAATGTGATACTGCATTCCGACATCCTGCATATAAAACACCTCTTAATTGGGGGTGTATCTGAAAACTGTCAAAACGCCCGATCAGCGGTTCTTTTTGCCCTGTGCCGCGCCATTTTCCCTTGAAATACAGCAAGTATTCCTGCGGAAAAATGGCTTGCCCAGGACAAAAATTCCTCGCTGCTGGGCATTTCGCCAGTTTTCAGATACACCCTGATTTTGTTTTTATATTATATTACAAAATTCTGAAATTTGCAAGCAGTAATCGGAGTGCATGAGCACTCAGATTATCTGTCAGAAGAAGCTGACCTGACTGGTATCGGGCAGGTCGCCGAAAGCACCGGCCTCTCTGAGCATCTGAATGTGGGTCTTGGACACCTTGGGGCAGGCGGCGGCGACTTCCTCCACGGACAGGAAGGTTTTGCCCTCACGACCCCGCATCAAGTCCCATGCCGCGTTTTCACCGAGGCCGGAGATCGCAACGAAGGGGGGCAGCAGTTTGCCGTCCTTGATGATGAATTTCGTGGCGTGGCTGTCGTAAATGCTGATGGGCAGGAATTCAAAGCCCCGGAGGTAGTATTCGTAGGCCACTTCCAGCGTGGTCAGCAGGTCTTCGTCTTTGTCCGTGGCGTTTTCGTTGTTCTCGATGGCGTCGATGTTGGCGACCACCGCATCCTTGCCGTGGGTCATCAGCACCGCGTCGAAGCCGCCCTTCTGACTGCGGCGGTAGAAATAGGCGGAGTAGAAGGCCAGGGGGTGGTGTACCTTGAACCAGGCAATGCGGAAGGCCATCATAACGTAGGCCACGGCGTGGGCCTTGGGGAACAGATACTTGATCTTTTTGCAGGAACCGATGTACCATTCCGGCACGCCTGCGGCCTTCATTTCCTCCTCCGCGCCTTCGGGCAGACCTCTGCCTTTTCGCACGGCCTCCATGATCTTGAAGGAGCGCTTTTCCGGCATTCCACAGGAGATCAGATAAAGCATGATGTCGTCACGGCAGCCGATGGCCTGATCAACGGTGGCGGTTTTGGAGGTAATCAGGTCTTTGGCGTTGCCCAGCCACACGTCGGTGCCGTGGGAGAAGCCGGACAGACGCAGAAGCGTATCAAACCGGGTGGGCATGGTATCCATCAGCATCCCGCGGGTAAAGCGGGTGTTGAACTCCGGAATGGCGACGGCGCCGGTGGGGCCGAGAATCTTGTCGTCCTCGTAGCCCAGCACCTTGGAGGAGATGAAAATGGACATGGTGTCCTTGTCGTCCAAGGGGATGGTCTTGGCGTCGATACCGGTCATGTCCTCCATCATGCGGATCATGGTGGGGTCATCGTGGCCCAGCATGTCCAGCTTCAGAAGGTTTTCCTCCATGGAGTGGTATTCAAAATGGGTGGTGATCTGGTCGGCCTGAGGGTCGTCCGCCGGGTGCTGCACCGGGCAGAAGTCCCAAATCTCGTTTTCCTGTGGGATGACCACCAGACCGCCGGGGTGCTGGCCAGTGGTGCGCCGGACGCCGACACACCCTGCCGCAAGACGGGCTTCCTCCGCCCGGGAGGCAGTCTTGCCACGTTCGGACAGGTATTTTTTTACATAGCCGAAGGCGGTCTTTTCCGCCACGGTGCCAATGGTTCCCGCCCGGAAAACGTGGGATTTTCCGAACATTTCGATACAGTAAGCGTGGGCTTTTGACTGGTATTCGCCGGAAAAGTTCAGGTCGATATCGGGAACCTTGTCGCCGCCGAAGCCAAGGAAGGTTTCAAAAGGAATATTGAAGCCATCTTTCTCGAATTTCGTGCCACACTTGGGACAGACGGCGTCCGGCAAATCCGCGCCGCAGCCGTAGCCCTTGGGAACGTCGAAGGTGGTGTACTTGCACTCCGGGTTGGGGCAGCGGTAGTGGGGCGGGAAGGAGTTGACCTCGGTGATGCCGGACATGTAGGCCACGATGGACGAGCCGACGGAGCCACGGGAGCCGACCAGATAGCCATGCTCCAGCGAATTCTGCACCAGTTTCTGGGCAGACATGTAGATCACGTCGTAGTGGCAGTTGATGATGTCGTGCAGCTCCGTCTCCACGCGCTTTACCATCAGCTCCGGGGGATTGTCCCCGTAAAGACGGTGGAATTTGGTGTAGACAAGATTTTTCAGGTCTTCCACGGAGTTTTCGATTTTGGGAGCGAACAGATTGTGGGGGACGGGACGCAGAGATTCACACATGTCGGCGATGCGGTTGGGGTTGGTGATGACTACCTCGTAGGCTTTTTCCTCGCCTAAATAGGAGAATTCCCGCAGCATATCATCCGTAGTGCGGAAATACAGGGGCATATCCTTGTCCGCGTCGTCGAAGCCCTTGGTCGCCAGCAGAATGTGACGGAAAATCTCGTCCTCGGGGTTCAGGAAGTGAACGTCTCCGGTGGCGACCACCGGCTTGCCCAGTTCCTCGCCCAGCCGGACGATTTTCCGGTTGTATTCCCGGAGGTCTTCATCGGTTTTGGCCTCGTATTTTTCGTTTGCCAGCATGAAGCGGTTGTTCGCCAGAGGCTGGATCTCCAGAAAATCGTAAAAGGACGCAATGCGTTTCAGCTCGTCGTCGCTTTTCCGGTCAAGAATGGCCTGAAACAGCTCGCCCGCTTCACAGGCAGAGCCAATGATCAGACCCTCCCGCAACTCCAGAATGTCGGATTTGGGCATCCGGGGCACCCGGCGGAAGTATTGCAGATTGGAATCGGAAATCAGGTGGTACAGGTTGCGCAGACCGATCTGGTTCTTGGCAAAAATAATGATGTGCCTTGCCTGCCGATCAGTGATGCGGCCGCCGGAACGCAGATGGGTCATGGCAGGGTTGATGGCCTGCAAGTTGTGGATGTCATGCTCCTCTTCCAGCTTGACCATGAGCTTCGCCATGATGAGGCCGCAGGTCATGGCGTCGTCCGCCGCCCGGTGATGGTTGAAGTCGGGCAGGCTCAGGGCATTGGAGACGATGTTCAGCTTGAATTTGTTCAGCTGGGGCAGCAGATTCTGAGACAGAATCAGGGTATCCGCCGCGGTGTAATGATAATCGTAGCCAAGGCGCTGGCACTCTGCGCGGATAAAGCCGGTGTCGAAGTCGGAATTGTGAGCGACCAGAACCCGGTCGCCGATGAAGTCCAGAAATTTGGGCAGCACCTCTTCGATTTTCGGTGCGCCGACAAGCATTTCGTCGGTGATGCCGGTCAGCTCCACGATTTTCCGTTCCAGCGGACGCTCCGGGTCAACGAAGGTCTGGAAACGGTCCACTTCCTCACCGTTTTTCAGCACAACAGCGCCGATCTCGATGATGCGGTCGCTGCGGGAGGACAGGCCGGTAGTTTCCAGATCGAAGGCGACGAATTCCTGATCGAAGGTGATATCCTGCTCGCCGTGGACTACAATGCGGTCGTCTACATCGTTTACATAATACCCCTCACAGCCGTAGAGAATCTTGATATTCTGGTCGGTTCCGGCCACCTTGGCCTTGGAGGCGGCCTTCATGGCGTCGGGGAAGGACTGGGCGACGCCGTGGTCGGTGATGGCGATGGCCTTGTGACCCCATGCGGCCGCCTGCTTCACGGCGGCGGCGGTATCCGTCAGAGCGTCCATGTTGGACATGGTGGTGTGCAGATGCAGCTCCACCCGCTTTTCTCCCGAGGCGGTGTCCTGCCGCTTGGGCATGGAGCCGGGCTGCATGGCGTAGGGCTTGAGAACCATTTCGCCCTCGTATCGATCTTCACCCAGCTTGCCCTGCACCCGCAGGACGGAACCGACCTGAACGTTTTCCAGAATGGGTTTGGCCTCTCCGGCCTCCATAAAGCGGCTGACGCGGACGGAGTTGGTGTTGTCCGTCATGTCGAATTTCACGACATAGGCGTTGCGCTTTTTCAGCTCCTTGTGGTCCACGGCGAAGACCTTGCCCTCCACGATGACGGTTCCCATGTCCAGACTCAGCTCCTTCATGGGAACGGGCGTGCCCTTGAAGGGCTTGCCATAGAAGGTTTCGCTGGGGACGGCGGACTTGTCCTCCTTCTTCGGCTGAGCGGCGGAGACGGCGGGAAGCTTTTGAATCTCCGATTCCCGCATGGACTCTGTGGCGGCAAACAGCGCTTTTCCCTCCAGCGCGTTGCCAGCCTCCACGGTGATATGCACCGGGGCGGCGAACCGCTCCCGCAGTACCTTTTCCACAGACGGGATGTGTTCCAGAAGGGTTTCTTTTCCGTTGGCGGCGAGCTTTACCGTGAGATTCTGTTCGTTCCATTCCCACTTTGCCCCGGCGAGGGACCCCCGCGCCATGGAGTTGCGGCTGACAAACAGCCACATCAGTTCTTCCGGCTCGATTTTTTTCAGCTCCGATTCCGGGTGGGTCGCGGTCAGTTCCAGCTTTTGCAGGCCGTACAGGCCACAAATGTCCTTGCGAACCTGTTCCAGCAGCCGCTGGGGGATGTAACGCTCGGAATGCAGCGCCACGTGGACGCTTCGGGTTTCGGGGTCAATATCCGCAGCGGCGATAGCCGCCTGAGAAAGGGCTGCATACAGCTCCTCAGGCGGCTCATAGTCCGGAAACATATTCAGAAAGAAAATTTGTTCTTCCATATCGTGTCTCTACAGTGCTTCAATTCGTTTCAGCAGGGCAGGGAGCAGCTCGTCATAGGGGAGCTTTTCCACCTGCACGCCCTTTTCAAAAATCATGCCCCAGCCGTCGCCGCCGGCAATGCCGATGTCCGCTTCCCGGGCTTCGCCGGGGCCGTTGACCACGCAGCCCATGACCGCCACGGTGATGGGCTTTTCACAGTTTTTCAGTGCTTCGTCCACCCGGTTCACCAGACCGATCAGGTCGATGCGGGTCCGTCCGCAGGTGGGGCAGGAGACGATGTTCACGCCGTCCTTCCGAAGCCCCGCGGCCTTGAGAATGTCCCGGGCGGCGTAAACCTCCTGCACCGGGTCGTCGGTCAGGCTGACCCGGATGGTATCGCCGATGCCGTCCAGAAGCAGCGCGCCGATGCCCATGGCGGACTTGATCAGACCCTGCCGGACGGGGCCGGTCTCGGTCACGCCGATGTGGAGGGGATAGTCACATTTGGCGCGGAACAGCCGTGCGGCGGCTACCATGGTGGGGACGGTGGAGGACTTCATGGAGACGCAGGTGTCGTAAAAGCCCTGTTTTTCCAGCAGCTCCAGATGTTCAAAGGCGCTTTCCACCAGCGCTTCGGCGGTGGGGTGGCCGTATTTTTCCAGAAGACGCTTGTCAAGACTGCCGCCGTTGACGCCGATGCGGATGGGGATGTGCTTGTCCTTGCACACCTCCACCACGGCCTTGACCCGGTCTTCGCCGCCGATGTTGCCGGGGTTGATGCGGATTTTGGACGCGCCGCCCTCTGCCGCGGCGATGGCAAGTCTGTAATCAAAATGGATATCCGCCACCAGGGGCAGGGGAGAGTCCTTGCAGATGTCCGCAAAGCTCCGGGCGGCTTCCATGTTGGGAACCGCCAGTCGGGCGATCTGGCACCCGGCGGAGGCAAGCTGTCGAATCTGCTTCAGGCTGCCCTCCACATCCGTGGTTTTGGTATTGAGCATGGACTGGATGACCACCGGGGCGCCGCCACCGATGGGAACGCCGCCCACCAGAATCTGTTTTGTCATCGTCTTCACCTCTTGAACAGGAAAATGACGTCCTTGAACATAATAATCGCCATCAGGGCAAGCAGCAGGATCATGCCCGCGCCGTGGAGATAGCCTTCATATTTGGGGTTGATCTTCTTTTTCGTGATGGCTTCCACCACAACGGTAATCAGCAGACACACAATACGCCCGCCGTCCAGCGCGGGGATGGGCAGCAGGTTCATCACCGCAAGGTTAATGGCGATGAAGCCGCCGAAATACAGCATATTCAGCAGCGCGGTGACCTTGCTGTCGGAGGCTGCCGCCACTTTGGACATTTCACTGACAATGCCCACGGGGCCGGACATATCCTTAATGCCCACCTTGCCGCCAAGCAGCATTTGCAGGCTCAGGCGAACCAAACGCACCGTATCCAGGGACTGGTTCCATGCCATGCCCAGCTTTTCCAGGAAGTTCGGGGTGCTGAGGGTGAAATTCATGCCGTAGCGCAGGCCGGTCGAGCCGTTTTCCAGAGTCACTTCGTGCTTTTCCAGCAGGAAATCTTTCAGAACGACCTTTTCGCCGTTCCGGCGCACCGTGATGTCGTGAACGTCGCCGGGGTTCAGCGACAGGATCATGGAAAAATCGGAATAGGAGTAGAGCTTTTCGCCGTCCACCTCCACAATGCGGTCACCGGCTTGCAGGCCGTTTTCGCCGTTCACCGTGGCGTAGTCTTCAAAGCTGGCGATCACGGGGACGACGGTCTGTTTTATGGGCAAGCAGACAATGACCATCAGTACCACGCCGATGAGAAAGTTCATCGCCGCACCGGCGGCCAGAATGATGAGCCGCTTCCACCATGCCGCCTTGTCGAAGGAACGGGGATTGTCGCTTCCGCCGTCCTCGCCCTCCATGGCGCAGTAGCCGCCGATGGGGATGCAGCGGATGGCGTACAGAGTCTCGCCCACCTGCTTTTTCCAGATGGCGGGCCCCATAAACATGGAAAATTCGTTTACCTGAACGCCGGAGAGCTTGGCGGCGGTAAAATGCCCCAGCTCATGGACGAAAATCAGGACGCTGAACAGGAAAATCGCAAAAATAACGCTCATAGAAAAAATGCCTCGCAATTATCAAGAGTTCGCCCGAACCGCCTCACGAGCCAGACGGTCGGCTTCCAGAATCTGCTCCAAAGTGGGGTCGGCGATGAACGGCACCTGTGGCACGGCGGCATTTACCAGCCGGTAGATGTCGTAAAAGCCGATTTTGTCATTCAGGAACATGGCGACCGCTTCCTCATTTGCGCCGTTCATGGCAGGGCAGGCCGTGCCACCCGCTTTCGCGCAGTCCCGCGCCAGCGCCAGACAGGGGAAATTCTCCGTATCCGGCGGGGAAAATGTCAGCGGGCCGCAGGACAGTAAGTCCAGCCGCTCCACCGGGGAGGGGATACGCTCCGGGTAGGTCAGTGCCAGCTGAATGGGCAGACGCATATCCGGTGTGCCCATCTGCGCCATCACCGCGCCGTCGGTGAATTCCACCATGCTGTGGACGATGCTTTGCCGGTGGATGACCACGTCCACCTGTTCCAGGGGCAGACGGTACAGCCGCATGGCTTCGATGACTTCCAGCCCCTTGTTCATCAGGGTGGCGCAGTCAACGGTGATCTTCGCGCCCATTTTCCAGTTGGGGTGCTTCAGGGCGTCGGCCTTGGTCACCGTTTCCAGCTGGGCACGGGTCATGCCGAAAAATGGGCCGCCGGAGCAGGTGAGGATCAGCCGCCGGATCTCTTTTCTGCTGCCGCAGCCCATAAGGCATTGAAAGATTGCGGAATGCTCGGAATCCACGGGGACGATCTCCGCGCCGTACTTCTCCGCCTCGGCCATCACCAGTTCCCCGGCGCAGACAAGAGTTTCCTTGTTGGCAAGGCCGATGCGCTTTTTCGCCCGGATGGCGGCGAGAGTGGGCTTCAAACCGACCATGCCAACCACGGCGGTGATGACGCAGTCGGCATCCGCCATGGATGCCGCTTCCATCAGACCCGCTTCACCCCAGTTTACCCGGATTGGCAGATCGTTTATTCGTTCCGCCAGCGCCTGAGCGGCTTCCTGCGTTGCCATGACGGCGAGCTTCGGTGAAAACTCCCGGCACTGCTGCGCCATCCGCTCCACATTGGTTCCGGCGGTGAGCGCCGCTACCCGGATGCCGGGCAGACGGCGGATAATGTCCAGGCTCTGCCGGCCGATGGAGCCGGTGGAGCCGAGAATACTGACACACTGCACCATAGGCCGCTCCTTACACCGCCATGGGGAGCAGCACCAACAATACTTCCATGGCCGGGGCGACCAGGGTCAGGGAATCGAACCGATCCAGCACGCCGCCGTGACCGGGAATCAGATTGCCGTAATCCTTGATGCCGGTCTGCCGCTTGATGATGGAGAAGCACAGATCGCCGAAAATGCCCAGCAGGGAACCGGCGAAGCCGTACAGCAGCGCAAGACCGTAGTTGACCCGGAGATTGCCGGGCAGCAGGTCGATGATCAGGGCGTAAACAAGCATACTGACCACGGCGAAGGCAATGCCGCCCAGCGCGCCCTCGATGGTCTTGTTGGGGCTGACCACAGGCGCCAGCTTGTGCCGCCCGAATTTCAGTCCGATAAAGTAAGCGCCTGCGTCGGACATGAACGCCACCACGAAGGGAATCAGGATGACATACCGTCCGAGATCCATATTCAGAATGCGGATGAGGGAGCTGAGCATGTAGGGGATGAGAAGACCCGCCACAAAGCACATGGACAGATCCTCAAAGTGAACCTTTATGTGGTCAAGCATCATCTCCGAGAACATCAGGATAAAGAACGCAATCATGAGGATGACAAAGTAGGAATGAATCGCGCCGAAATAGCTGCACATGCACACGGCGGCCGCCATGATGCAGGAGTAGATCACCAGCCGCGGCCGCTTTACAAGCCCTGTGCGGTACAGAAGCTCGTAGGCCGCGATGGCCATGAGCGCACTCATGACCAGTGACGCGGCAATCACCGGTGCGGCCAGTGTCAGAAGAAAGAGGATCGGCACCAGAATCGCTGCGGAAATAATGCGTTTTTTCATTTCTCTATGTCCCTCCGAACCGGCGGCTGCGCCGGTGAAATTCTTCAATGGCGCTGTCCAGATGCTCCGGAGTGAAATCAGGCCAAAGTACGTTCATAATTACATATTCCGAGTACGCGGACTGCCAGAGAAGGAAGTTGCTGACCCGCATCTCTCCGGACGGCCGGATGATCAGCTCCGGGTCGGGCACGCCCGCCGAGTACAGATACCGGGAGAAAACGTCCTCGGTCAATTTTTCCGGGTCGGCCTTTCCGGCGGCGACATCCGCCGTGTAAGCCTTCACAGCATGGATGATCTCATCCCGCCCGCCGTAGTTCAGGCAGAAATTCACCTGCACGTCGTAGTCCTCCGAGCGGCTTTCCGCGTCGTGGCAGAGCGCCTGCAATTCCGGGCTGAGACGGGTCAGGTCGCCGAAAAAGCGGAATTTTACCCGGTTCTTTTCCATGTCCCGCAGCGCCTCTTCCAGATACCGGCGCAGCAGCTTCATGATTCCCGCCACTTCTTCCGCCGAGCGCTTCCAGTTCTCCGTGGAGAAGGCGTACACCGTCAGGTATTCCACGCCCAGCGTGCGGCAGTAGTTGGCGATCCGCCGGAAGGCTTCCGCGCCTGCGGCGTGACCGGCGGTGCGGGGCAGACCCCGCTGCTTTGCCCAGCGGCCGTTGCCGTCCATGATGATGGCAATATGCCGGGGCGGGGGAGAGCTTTGCGAAAGTGCCATAAAGCACCTCTTTCTAAATGGTTAGTGAACAGATCTGCGAAGATAAAAAAGCAATTTCTGCTGGCGGCTGCTTCCAGCCGCCAGCAGGGGTGCTTTGTTTTGGCTGACGGCGTTAAATCGCCATCAGTTCCTTTTCCTTGGCGGCAAGAGCGGCGTCGGCGCGCTTGATGTTCTTGTCCAGCAGATCCTGCAAATCCTTCTCGGCCTTCTTCTGGTCGTCCTCGGTGATCTCGCTGTTCTTTTTCAGCTTCTTGACATAGTCCATGCCGTCCCGACGGATGTTGCGCATGGCGACCTTGGCTTCCTCGGAATACTTCTTGACCTGCTTGGCCAGATCCTTACGGCGCTCCTCGGTGAGCTGGGGGAACACCAGACGGATGACGCGGCCATCGTTCTGGGGGTTGATGCCCAGATCGGAGGTCTGGATGGCCTTCTGGATGTCCTTGAGCAGCTTGGTGTCCCAGGGCTGAATGATCAGGGTACGGGCGTCGGGGGCGGAAATGGTGGCTACGCCGTTCAGGGGCGTTTCACTGCCATAGTATTCCACGGTGATCCGATCGAGAACCTTTGCGTTGGCGCGGCCGGCGCGGACGGAGGCGAATTCCTCGTCCAGATGCTCGAGAGCCTTGTCCATTCTCCGGGAATATTCTTTGAAATCGACGGTCATTGTGTGTTCCTCCTTAGAAATGATTTTTTACGGTAGTACCGATCTCTTCGCCGCGAACCACGCGGACAATGCTGTTTTCTTCATTCAGGCCAAAGCAGACCATGGTCATGTCGTTGTCCATAGCCAGCGCCATAGCGGTGATGTCTGTGGCCTTCAGATTCTTCGCCAGCACCTCGCCATAGGTCAGGCGGGAGTAGCGGACGGCTGTGGGGTCTTTGGCGGGGTCGGCGGAATAAATGGCGTCCACGTTCTTCGCCATCAGCACGGCGTCGGCCTCAATCTCCACGCCCCGGAGCACCGCGCCGGTGTCGGTGGAGAAGTAGGGGTTGCCGGTACCGGCGGCAAAGAGGACGACCTTCCCCTCATTTAAGTACCGCTCGGCAAGGTCGCGGGTAAAATACTCGGCGAACTTGTTCATCTCCACGGCGCTGAGAACGCGGGCATCCATGCCGTGGCGGTTCAGGGCATCGGCCACGGCGATGGCGTTCATCACCGTACCAAGCATTCCCATGGAGTCGGCGTGGGAACGCTGCATCTTATCCGCACCGTCCTTGACGCCGCGCCAGAAGTTTCCGGCACCGATGACCAGACCAATCTGGACGCCCATGTCCACGCAGGTTTTGATGGATTTGCAAAGCTCGTTCACAATGGTAAAATCAAGCCCCCGATGTGCGTCCCCGGCGAGAGCCTCGCCGCTGACCTTCAGCAGGATGCGCTTATATTTAAGCTCAGGCAAAATGAAATCACTCCTTATCTTCATATCCTTTCCTATTCTAGCGTATCCAGCCCGAATTGACAACTACTAATTTAAGATTTCTTAAAATGTTTTCCGATTTTTCACAATGCGGAGCCTTCTGTGTAATTTCCACACAGCTTGCCCTCTGGAAAAGATGGATTCTGGCGGGATTTTTGGTTGCAAAACTGGAAACAGTAGGGTATAATGTCTGGTAATTGGAAAAACCAAAGGAAATGAGAGGGATTATCATGGCTGAAATGACTGAAAGCAAAAACTTTATCCACGCATTCATCGACGAGGACATCGCCCCCGGCGGGCAGTTTGCGGGTCAGACCGTCCATACCCGGTTTCCGCCGGAACCCAACGGCTATCTGCATATCGGCCACTGCAAGGCGCTGATCATCGACTTCGGCACCGCCGAAAAGTACAATGGCCTGTGCAATCTCCGCATGGACGACACCAACCCCACCAAAGAGGATGTGGAGTTTGTGGAGGCCATCAAGGAGGACATCCACTGGCTGGGCTTCGACTGGGGCGACCGCTTCTACTACGGTTCCGACTATTTTGAGAAGGACTACGAATACGCGGTAGAACTCATCAAAAAGGGGCTGGCCTACGTCTGCGAGCTGACGCCGGAGCAGTTCAAGGAGTACCGGGGCGACCTGAATACCCCTGCCGTTTCCCCTTACCGCGACCGCCCCATTGAGGAAAGTCTGGACCTGTTCGCCAGAATGCGCGCCGGAGAATTTGAGGACAACCGTTATACCCTCCGCGCCAAGATCGATCTGGCTTCCGGAAACTTCAATATGCGCGACCCGGTCATCTATCGCATCCGTCATATGCACCACCACCGTCAGGGGGACAAGTGGTGCATCTATCCCATGTACGACTTTGCACACCCCATTCAGGACGCGCTGGAGGGCATTACCCATTCTCTGTGCTCTCTGGAATTTGAGAACCACCGTCCTCTTTATAACTGGGTGGTGGAGCATGTCTCAGTACCTCATCATCCTCGGCAGATCGAGTTCGCGAGACTGGGCATCGACCACACCGTGCTCAGCAAGCGCAAGCTCAGAGCGCTGGTGGAAAACGGCTATGTCTCCGGCTGGGATGACCCCCGGATGCCCACCCTCTGCGGCCTGCGTCGCCGGGGCTATACCCCTAAGTCCATCCGCAACTTCTGCGAGCGGGTGGGCGTGGCCAAGTCTCCCAACACCATTCCCTACGCATTTCTGGAATTCTGCCTGCGGGAAGACCTGAACGAGACCGCCCAGCGTGTCATGGCGGTGCTGAAGCCCGTGAAGCTTACCATCACCAACTACCCCGAGGGCAAGTCCGAGATGGTCACCGTGGAAAATAATCCCAACCGTCCCGAGGACGGCACCCGGGAGGTCAGCTTCTCCCGGCACCTGTGGATCGAGCAGGACGATTTCCTGGCCGAGCCGATCCCCAAGTACAAGCGCCTGTACCCCAACGGGCCGGAGTGCCGCCTGAAGGGCGCGTACCTCATCACCTGCACCGGCTGCGTCAAGGATGAAAACGGTAACGTGGTGGAGATTCTGGCCACCTACGATCCCGAAAGCCGGGGCGGCGACCCCGCCGACGGCCGGAAGGTCAAGGGCGCGACCATTCACTGGGTGGATGCGGAGAACTGCTGCGACGCGGAGGTCAGACAGTACGACAATCTGTTCAATGACCCCGATCCCGACGCGGCGGGCAAGGATTTTCTGGCCTGCCTGAATGACAAGTCTCTGGAAGTCCTCACCGGCTGCAAGGTGGAGGCCAGCCTCCGGGACGCCAAGGCGCCCGCTTCCTACCAGTTCATGCGTCTGGGCTACTTCTGCCCGGACAGCAAGGACTGCGCCCCCGGCCATCTGGTGTTCAACCGTTCCGTCAGCCTGAAGGATTCCTTCAAGCCCGGAAAGTAATTCCTCATAGTATTGAAAATCCCGCTGCAATGAGCGGGTCGTATCAGACAGTTAACAGGCACAGTAGGTTAATCTACTGTGCCTGTTCCTGTATAATTTAATGAAATGTAAGCAACCCTTGCCTCTTCCTCCGGGAGAGGTGGCCGAGCGCAGTAAACTGTACCCATAAAAATGGACACGGAGGGTGAGGGGTATCCCTGAAAAGTG
>ERZ826146.1024-NODE-1024-length-28661-cov-8.716668_pt1 | contig 28661 bp, 18 predicted proteins | sample MGYA00519857_ERZ826146 | MGnify/ENA primary metagenome ERZ826146 (study PRJEB31778, sample SAMEA3449222) | human gut metagenome | biome: human gut; feature: human-associated habitat; material: faeces | place: United Kingdom | collected 2010/2012 ...
GCCAGGTATTTCTCGATATAGTCGTCCTGTATCGGGGATTTGCGTTGGTTTATCAGGTCTACTTTTTCAGGTATGACGTCAACCGCCGTTACCTGATGGTGCTGGCTTAGGAGTGTTGCAATACTTAGTCCTACATAACCTGTTCCGGCTACGGCAATCTTTATATTCTTTTCCATATTAGTATTTTTAATCTATTCTATTACAATATTCTTTTATGACGCTTATGTTAATCATTATTTACAACATTACAAAAATCCTTAGAAAAGATGACAACCCGCATTAATTATACCGGTAAACGTTGCAAAAACGGCATATAAACGAAGGCTGCCATCTTTTATGTATTTATATTTTGAAGTATTACAATTTTGAAAAGCAAGCGGTTTTTATGGCGAAAACAGGCTGTTTTGGGTCGCTTTTCAGACTGTTTTTTAGTTGTAATCAAGCGAAATTTTATTGCATGAAAACCATAAAGGTTGTATTATTTCACAACTGAAACGCGCTGAAAATGCCCGTTTTATGCCTGTTTTTAATGTTAAATTCGGGTTTTCTGCTATTATTTTGCAGACTCATTTAACTTAATTTTATGTTAAATGATTTTTTGTGAATTTTTCAAATTAACACTATTAACAATTATTTACCCGTAGTAACACCCACTTATTTGTACTGTCTGAATTATCAAGCATCAAGTACAAATCAGCCTTAAATGATTATAATTAAGACATTTATGTATTTCACCACACTTCTTTACCTAGTTAATTCATCTTATAAAAGGTGACAAGGGTGACAGGGTAATCAGCTTGTTTCATAACTTTTTATACAAATACGATTTTAACATTTGAGTTAACTTAAATTTTAGTTAAATAATATTACTCGTGCGTGCGTACGTAAGAAGTTTATAAAACTACCTGTCATACCTGTCACTTTTTAAGTGAAGAGTGAAGAGTGAAGAGCATATTTAAGTGAAGAACGAAGAGTGAAGAGTGAAAAATCCAATTGCCACTATTAAGTGAAGAGTGAAGAACGTCTTACGAAAATGAAAAACTAAAAGTGAAAAGAGAAAAATCCAATTGAGTTGTTAAACTAATTCTCAATGTTATGCGGATTCACTTACTATGCGGACTCACTTGTTATGCTAATTCTCTTGTTACGCAGATTCACTTTAAGCTAATTCATTTGTTGAGCGGATTTCACTAATGATTTATATTGACACTATTGAAGAGGCGGACGCAGGCATCAGGGAAATATGCACTTCAATGCAGGGGCAGTTGCATGCCTGGATGAAAATTGTTGTCCTATTCAGGACAGAACGGGCGAAAAGCGGGTATGGCTATTTATATTTGCACGACGCAAAAGACTTGCTCGGTGATTAGCCCAAGCCGGAACTGTCTTAAACTTGCAAGAATTATGATTAACTTTTTAAAATCACTAATACCATGGAAAAACTTTCACAAACTTCGATTTTCAAGAATATGTATTGCCAGGACTGCCGCGGTGCAGAGTGGCAAGAGGTAGTCAATATGATTACGGGCGGAACGCTTGCCGGCGAAACTGACAAATATCGATATTATGCAGCTAACGAACTTGACAATAGCGCGCAAGTAATAAAGAAGCGCATGCCTGCGTTTACTCCGGCTGTGATATGCAACGGAGGCAGGCGGCCTGACAACTTTGTGGCGCTGACGGGCGTGGGCATGTGCGACTTCGACCATGTGGAGGATGTCGACAGGGCACGCAGGCTGCTGACGGCTGACGCTCACGCCATGATGGTGTACAGGACGATATCAGGCAAGGGGCTGAGGGTGCTGTTCAGATACCGGGTTAAGGGTGCGAAGGACGGCGACAAGGCGGACGCACGCAGCATGGCTGATATCTACAACGTGGCGTTCAAGACGGGCAACGAGTATTTTGCACGCCTGCTGGGCTGCGAGGCCGACGGGCAGTGCAAGAACATAGGCAGGCTGTCTATAATGTGCCATGACGGCGAGGCGGAGATTAACCCCGGTTGTGTGCCGCTGGAAATAGAGCTACACTGTGAACGCAAGCCTGCGAAGAGGGCTGACGGCAAGAAGCACCATGCGCCGTTGCAGAAAGCGGTAAGGGCCATCGAGGCGAAACTTGAACGCGAGGGCGTGGAATACCGCAAGGGCACATACAACAAGTATGTGGCAAGGACGGGATACTACCTTAACAAGCTGGGCGTGGATGCCGACGATGCCTTGAAATGGGCAGTGGAACGCTTTAACGACTACGATGCGGCGTGCGTGACGGCGATAATGAAATCGTGCTACTCGCACACGGACGAGCATGCCTCGATGCGTGTGCAGGCCATGGGCGCCGGGAGGGCGAAGCCTGCTGCCAGGGGCGTGGACGTGACGGCAATAGAGGACTTCCTAAAGAGCCGCGCACGCTTCAGGTATAACGTGATAACACGCAAGACTGAATATAAGACCGACGCCAACGAGAGGTGGCTGGAGGTGTCGGACAGGTTTGAGAACTCGCTGTGGTCGGAAATGAACAAGGCAGGACTGCATGTGAGGAACATTGAGTTGCACAATGTAATCATGTCTGACTTTGTAAACGAATGGAACCCGTTTAAGGAGTATTTCGACAATCTGCCGGCGTGGGACGGGAAGACCGACTACATTGGGCGGTTGACGTCGATGGTACACGTTAAGAAGGGCGACCTGTGGGACGACACGGACAATCCGCAGGAGCTGTTTGACATGTGTTTCAGGAAATGGCTTGTTGGCATGGTTGCCTCGCTGCTGGACAAGGACGTGGTGAACAACGCCATAATAGTGCTGATAGGCCGACAGGGCATATACAAGACGACGTTTTTCAACTATCTGCTGCCTGAGGAGCTAAGACCGTATTTCCACACTAAGACGAACAGCGACACGATGACGAAAGACGACCGCCTGTCGCTGGCTGAGTATGCCATAATTTGCCTTGAGGAGATAGACTCGATGCGTACGCCTGAACTGAACCAGCTGAAGGCCCTGGTGACCACAAGGACCATAAACGAGAGGGCGGCTTACAGCAGGTATAAGGAGAACAGGACGCACATAGCGTCGTTTTGCGGCACGGGCAACAACCTGCAGTTCCTGACTGACCCTACGGGCAACCGCCGCTGGCTGCCGTTCGAGGCTGACTATATAGACGACCCGCGCACGGTGGACTACAACTATGATGGTATTTACAGCCAGGCGCTTGCCCTATGGCGCGGCGGCATGGCTTACTGGTTTAACAATTCGGAGATAAGCACGATGGCAAGGCACATAAAGTCGTTCGAGGTGCCTAACGTGGAAGAGGAGCTTATCGTTACTTATTACAGGCAGCCGGAGGGGAACGAGGCGTACAAGCTGGTGAACGCCACGAACATAATAGAGCATATCAACATTTTCATCAAGCGTGCCTTGTCGACCGTGAAAGTGGGGGCTGCCATGAGGAAGCTGGGCTTCAAACAGAAGGCCACGAAACACGGCCGGATGTATATTGTGGTGGAAAGGAAAAAATAAGAGCCCCTCCAAACCTCCCCCGTGGGGAGGCTTTTGTTTCTCGGTAGTTAGAGTAGTTAAAGAAGTTATCGCCAACGGAGTTGGCTAGGAGTTAAAGTCATATGCCTTGTTGATTGTTGTCATAGAAAGACATACGAATTGACTTGCGTCCAACTTCATTTTTCTCGTAACCACTACGTTGGCTAATGTGCCGGCGGATCTGCGCTCCGCCGGAATGGAATATCAGGATCTGCGATCCGATTACTTCCTATTTTGTTTCTATTGTCATGTTGTTTTAAACATTGTGCCGGCTGATTTGCAATCTGCCGGAATAAAGTATAAGAACCGAAGGTCAGCGTAGCTAATTTGTGATCCGATTACTTCCTATTTTGTATTGTCATGCTGTTTTAAACTCGCTTAGACATTTAGATTTTTAACTTTTAATTTTTAATTTTCGCCAGAACTGTCCGATTACTTCCTATTTTGTCATTATCATGTTGTTTTAAACCTGCTTAAGCACTTGTTTTTATTACCCTGTGCGTGTCTCTACTCTAAATTTGTCTTCAAAAAATCTATGAGGCGTGACATGGCTTCCGCATCCAAATTCCAATGGTTGCTGTCCAGATAATTCCTTTCACGCTCCTTTATTTTCTTCTTTTCTGATTCGGAAGTTCCCAATAGTACTTCCAAATAGGCGTATATCTTTGTTTTCTTTGCAGGTATGGTAAGAGGCTGCCCCTTCCGCCAAGGCAAATCAATTTCTTTCAGAGAGTCCTCATAAGTTTTCCAACAATCCATAACGGGTTGGTTTTCAGGATTTATGACAAGCTCCAATAAGTCTTCAAGTTCGCCGGAAGAACTGTTGTCTGGAAACAGGAACAATTGAAAATCCACATTATTTTGCTCCTTCCATTTTACAAGTTCGTCCTTTTTCTTGCTAAAATCATCGTCCGCGTCGAAGATGACAAGATTTACCCCATTGTCGGCAGATGTCCTTTTCATTTGGTTGATATATGCTGTCTGCTTCTTGGGTGACATAAGATTGGAGCATCCGTCAGTCCTGATTATATTTATCCGTTCTGAAATATCTCCAAAAAGATGTTCTGCCAATTGCCATATAAACCGTTCGTCGGCAACGCCTTCAACAAAAATAGTATTACTCCTCGTCATCTCCTTATTTCCATTTCGTTGTCTATCGCCTCTTTCAGTTCATCATAAGAATACCTGTAAGCCTGGAATCCCTCTTTGGCAGTTTTGGCTATATTATATACATTTGCTACAGCCTGGAACTCCGGAGCCTCTTTCATCGCATTAGCAAGGCTTTGCAGGCATTCGATATTATGGGTTGTAACAAACATCTGGATATCATGGCGAACAACAAACTTCATAATGGCACGCCACAGCAGTTTGTGCGCACTGTAATGCATGCCATTGTCTATTTCGTCGACCAACAGAATATTATAATTTTCTACGAATACTGAAGATATGATATTTATCATACGCCTGATTCCGTCGCCCGCCATGCTTATAGGCAACAGTTCGCACATATTGCGGAGTTTCAGGTAAAGTCCGTCGGGCAGCGCCTCTATCGTCTCGATAGCAGGGTCAAATTCCTGCAAGGCTTCGACAACAAGCTGCTTCTTGTTATATCTCACTATCGAAGCAAAATTATTTGTAGCGTTGCCGTCATTCTTGTCTGTAGAAATGAAAAGACAGTTCAGCTCTTCCTTATACCTATTGTCCGTTGTCTGCTGGAGACTACCGTCTGACCCGAGAAACAATGCTGACTGGAAATTGAAATCACCCGTGAGGTTCGTGTCAAACTTAAAGTCAAGACGTATTATATCAGAATGGATTGACGTTCCGTTGGATGGTTCGTCAGATCCCCTCATTGTTGGTGAAAAAGTAAGACGCCTTACGCCATCACCTATACTTGCCCGCAACAAGGGTGCATTATTAAAATCCATGTTATGGAACAAGTATCTTGCATTGTTCAAATCAGCGTTTACCGCCGACAAGGCTCTCAAATAATTTACTCGTGTAGGAATAAACGGGTTAGACATACCTGCAAGCATGAAAACGGCTTCAAGAACAGAGGTTTTGCCCACATTGTTGGCGCCTACAAAAACGTTTATTTTTGACAGACCGCTTATCTCAATATGGTCAAATCCCCTGAAATTGGACAGCTCTATATTCCTAAATTGATTTTTCATCTCCTGCAAGTATTATTATAGCTTTAAAACATTAACACTGCAAAGATAGCGAAAGGCGAGCGCAATACAAAAGGTAAAACAAAGTTTTTCCGTTTTTTATTGCCGAGCCGCATCCTATTTTATTTAAATATGCTAAAAGGATAGTGAAAACAATTCATAATTCACAATTCATAATTCACGGGAATAATTCACGGGAATAATTCATAATTCATAATTCACAATTCATAATTCACGGGAATAATTCATAATTAAGAATTCATAATTCACAATTATGCCATGCGGATTGCGTCCTACATCTGAATATTCGTTCTTCACTTAATAGTGTCAATTGGATTTTTCCCTTTTCACTTTTATCTTTTCACTTTCGTAAGACGTTCTTCACTTAATAGTGTCAATTGGATTGTTCCCTTTTCACTTTTATCTTTTCACTTTCGCAAGACGTTCTTCACTTAATAGTGTCAATTGAATTGTTCCCTTTTCACTTTTATCTTTTCACTTTCGCAAGACGTTCTTCGTTCTTCACTCTTAACTCTTCACTGTCGAAGACGTTCTTCACTCTTAACTCTTCACTCTTAACTTACCTCACGGTTCTCCCAACGCTTCGACTATCATTTTGACCTGTGCGGGGGTGTATGTGCGCGACTTGGGGCTGGCGCCAATCGCCGCGAGGCGTTCGCGAAGGTTGGGATAACGGTCAATCCACTGTGTGAGCTTATGGTAGGCGGCGCGCGGATTCATGTCGGGACAGTATGTCTGGGCAAGCTCCATGCGGCCGTAAGTGCGTATTTTGAAACATTCCATGTCGGCGGCTTTTGTTAAACGGGTTGTTGTATGCTTACATGCAGGCTGCCATACATAGTGACTAAAACCTGCTCTTAAACAATGCTAAGGTACATAAAAATCATGAGAAAAGCAAATATTTATGTACAAATAAGTCACTGTAACTCACCGTTTTACGCATTAATTCATTTTGGCCGGAAGCCGTGTGCTAACTTTGCATCAGACAACAGCCGCAAACGTTTGGGATGTATTGTTAAACCTCTAAAAACTATTAGCTTATGATTCGTTACAAACTTTATCAAAACCAGATTACTACAAGTAGATTCAACGGGTACTGGTATGCGCGTGCGGTATGCGACGAGACGTATGACACGCAGCAGCTTGCCAAACACATGTCGGGGCACAACACTCCGTATTCGCCGGGCGTTATCCACGGCGTGCTTAAGGACATGATTGCCTGCATAAAGGAGTTGCTGCTCGACGGCAAAAACGTGAAGCTGGACGACCTGGCAATATTCTCCGTGGGATTAAGAACCACGGGCGTAGAGGACGTGGCAGACTTCAGCGTGGCTGAAAACGTGAAGGGACTGAAGCTGAGGGCACGCGCGACGGGCAGCCTGTCAACATCGAGCCTGCGCCAGGAGGCCATACTGAAACAGCTGGCAAAATACTCGATAACCGAGACTACCGAGCCGACGGAGCCTTGAGCCTGACACGGCGGCGCAGCTGTCAGCCGCACTTCAGGAATATATTAATTGTATAACTTAAAACCAAAAGTAATGAACGAACAGAAAAAGAACATCTTGAGAATTGTCTTGCAGACTTTAATCAGCGTCATTTCGGCCGTTGCAACCGCACTGGGGCTCCAGAGCTGCATGTAGGCACGACATGACGACGGGTGCCGGGATGCCGCCCGGACGGTGTCCGGCGCCCATACGTGTTCTTGGACTCTGTCATTTATTGTTTACCATGCGTACCATAACACTTATCATAATACACTGCTCGGCAACGTCTGAGGGCAAGAGCCTCGGTTTCGAGGAATGCCGGCGCGACCACGTAATGCACAGGCATTTCAGGGACATAGGTTACCACTACTACATAACGCGCGACGGCGTGGTGCACAACGGGCGGCCGCTGGAGAAAGTAGGCGCGCACTGCCGTGGGCACAACTCGCACTCTGTCGGTATTTGCTATGAAGGGGGACTAGACGCCGACGGCAATCCTGCCGACACGCGCACCGATGCGCAGAAACGTGCGTTAAGCGTACTGGCAGGCAGGCTGAAAGCCCGGTTCCCGAAAGCCCTGATTGTAGGTCACCATGAGCTTAACCCTGAAAAGGCATGCCCGTGTTTCGACGTGGCGAAGGATTTGGCTCCCGGGCGTTAAGTTCATTGCCGCACATCTTATTTCCGCCGTTTCTTATTTCAGTGTAGCACCGCTACGGGTGCCCGCATTTCACTGCTGCCGTCCGGGCGTATCGTCGCTTCACTACCCTACGCCCGGAACATTCACTTACATCCGCATGCACCTGAAAGGTGCTACCTGGAACCAGACGACAGGCACGGATGTATGTACGGATACAGACAGACGGTTGGCAGATAACGCCACTTAAGCCCGGAGCATACGGCGGCAGGAGGCGTCAGGGATTAAAGCAGCTGTATGAATTCGGTCTCGACCTCTACCGTGGCGGCGAGCAGCATGGGTATCTCCACAAGCAGGCGTTTCACCTTGGAGCCGCGCGTGGTTATCAGGCTGCCCTCGTAACCGTCGAGGTTTCCGCCGATAATACGGATGCGGCGGTTGCGCATGGCAGGCGTAACTTCGTCGGGACGGTAATACTGCGGGGAGGAAGACAAGCCTACGGCGTGGATGAACCGCTGCATGTCGGCGGCGCGCACGGTCATGGGCACCTTGTAACCGCCACGCAGGTAACGGTATTGCAGCATGGGAGTAGTCTCGACCACAGAGTCGAGTTCCGCACGCGAAGCGTAGACGAAGAGAAGGTCGTGTATGAACGGAAGCTGCCGCCGCTCACGCTTGCCGTGGTTAAGCATGAGCTTCCACACCATGGGAGTGAAGGTGCGGATGTTCAAGCCGTCGAGCAGTTTGTAAGCCGGCAGTTTGGCATTGGGACGGGTAAGGTCGCGCATGACAAACCACTGGCAGGCATCATCGCCGGAAACGGCTGTTACAGACTTAACGGCAGGCACGCCAACACTCTCGCACATTGCGTCCATTCTTGGCTAAAGACAAATTAAGTTAGTCCTGCACGCTGGTGTAATCTGTTGTACAGCAAGCAGTTACGTAAATACTTATGAAAAGTACTGGATTCTTCACCGTCAGTTCATCTATTTTATGTTGGCCGTATCAATGGCAGGTTTTTATTGGCACCCAGATACACTGAATGTACCGAATCCGTTAATGCTTCAATGTATGAAGCATACATTCGATTGCAAAATTACACAAAATATTCAAATACAAATGTTTTTATTGATTAATTTTTCAATATGTCTTGTAATTTTATCATTCAACGCGTGGCACGACACCGCAAGCAATTTAACCGGTTACATTCATGCGGACGGATGTCAATATTTCGTACTTACCGGCCAGCCCTGCTTATTAATTTAACGTGATGACGGAATTATCTTGAGTGGAACAGCGACGGTTACTGTTTCAAATGATGGCCTTTGAGCTTGCAAGACACGGTCTTTCGTCTTTTAAAAGGCAACCTTTCACACTACAAAAGGATGCCTTTCGCAAACCCGTCGGGAGCTGACGAAAACCGTAAGCAAAAGCCGACGATATGCAACAGACTGTAAGCATCAGCCACGAGGAGGTACTGATAATACCGCCAACCGAATAATATAAATAAGGTATAAAGGCTGGAGGAAGACACATGATAAACAGGAGACGGAGATATTATATAAAAGGTGGAGACGGTGTGAAGCATGCACGGGAACGACGAACGGCGCAAGCGGACGGGCGGTGCTGTAAACGTTTGCACATGCTTTTTGTTTCTTTTTCGCCGGCGGCGCATACCGCTTACGGGCAAAAGCCGTACATTTACGCAGTAAACGAAAACACGGGCATCTGCAACCTGCCGCAGACGAGGGCGCAACCCCGGTGCAAGACGGGCGCCGGCGCGGACAAACAAGCCGACGGCAGGCAAAAGGATGCACAAGGAAACAAAAAACTTTATACCATGAGAAAGATTTTATCAGTCTTTTTTTCACTGTTCACAGCAGTGACCGTAATGGGCCAGGGATGGCCGTCGAATTACCGGGGCGTAATGCTTCAGGGATTTTACTGGGACTCGTACGCCGACACGCAGTGGAGCAACCTTGAGGCCCAGGCCGACGAACTGTCGGAGTTTTTCAAGCTTATATGGATACCGCAGAGCGGAAAGGCTGCCTCAGACCCGTCGATGGGATACAACGACCTGTACTGGTTCAGCGACTACACAAGCTCGTTCGGCAGCGAGGAGCAGCTGCGCTCGATGATCAGCACATTCAAGCAGAAGGGGCTGGGCACGATAGCCGACGTGGTGATAAACCACCGCTCGTCGATGGCAGGCACGTGGATGAGTTTCCCCGTCGAGACATACAAGGGCGTGACCTACACGATGCTGCCCTCTGACATCTGCGCAAACGACGACGGCGGCAAGGCTGCCGCACAGGCTGAAGTGAAGCCGACGGGCGCAAACGACACGGGCGACGACTTCGACGGTGCGCGCGACCTGGACCACACGAGCCAGAACGTGCAGACCATGGTGAAGGCTTACCTGGACTTCCTGCTGAACGACCTGGGCTACACCGGCCTGCGCTACGACATGGTGAAGGGCTATGCCCCGACGTACACGGGCATATACAACTCGGCAGCACAGCCGCAGTTCTCGGTAGGCGAGTACTGGGACGGCACACAGCAGATAAAGAACTGGATTGACGGCACCAAGGTTGACGGCACGGTACAGTCGGCAGCGTTCGACTTCCCGCTGAAATACCTGCTGAACGACTGCTGCAACCAGGGCGCCAACTGGAACACGCTGGCAGGCACGAGCCTGACAAGCAGTCCGACATACAGGCGCTATGCGGTGACCTTTGTTGACAACCACGACACATACGGACGCGGCAACGGCAACGACCTGACGGGCAACGTGACGGCGGCAAACGCATTCATACTGGCAATGCCGGGCACTCCCTGCGTATTCCTGCCCCACTGGCAGGCATACAAGCAGAACCTGAAACAGATGATTTACGCGCGCTATGCCGCCGGAATAAGCAACGAAAGCACATACGAGACGCTTAACCGCGCTGCCAGCCAATACGCCGTAAAGGTGAACGGCGACGCAGGCAAGTCGGTAGTGCTGCTAATGGGCTCGGCAGCATGGCCCGGCAACATGGCCGACGAGAGCGACTACTTCCTGGCAGACAAGGGCGACAACTACGCATACTACCTGTCGCGCAACGCCGAGACGGCATGGACCGACATGCCTTCAGGCTCTTACGACAACGCACTGAGCGTAACGCTTAACGCGCTGACGGCAAAGGCTGCGGCACAGCTGGTCTACACGACCGACGGCAGCGAGCCGACGGCGGCTAACGGAAAGACCGTTGCCGACGGCACCAAGATAGAAATAGCGGACAACACCACGCTGAAAGTGGGACTGCTCGTCAACGGCGCGGTGACGGGCGTAATAACAAGGGTGTACAAGGTAACCAAGTTCCAGCCGCACGACATTACGGTCTACGTTAACACGGACAACGTAGGCTGGAGCAGCTTGAACTTCTGGACATGGGGCGGCGACGAGACACACGGCCCGAAGAACCCGGCATGGCCCGGCGACAAGATTACGGCAACGACTGTAATCGACGGCAAGACTTGGTATTACAACACTTACCGCATGAACTCGTCGACCGACTACGTCAACTTCGTATTCAGCACGGGCAGCGGCAGTCCGCAGACGGTGGACGTGGTTAACGTGAAGACCGACAAGTTCTATGAAGTATCAACCACGATGTCGAACGGCAAGCACACTGTGGACGACGTGACCGACCAGCACTCTACCGGCATAGGAACAATAACCGCCGGCAATGCCGGCAAGCAGGCAAACATGAACGTGTACACGCTTGACGGCCGCCTGGTGCGCCGCTGCGCAAAGGGTACAAGCATGGACGAGGCGCTCGACGGACTGCCCAAGGGCCTGTACATAGCCGGCGGAAAGAAAGCTGTAAAACGCTGACACCAGCGAAGGTGGCAGGCAATAAATAAAAAACATCAAGAACCCTGTCAAACCCCATCAAGGGGCTATGACAGGGTTCTTTTTTTGCTGACACGGTAGGGCGGAACTAACGGGACTTTTCGTTAAAATTAACACGGCAAATTGCATAAAAAGAGCATTTTTAGCGAAAAAAGGGGTGCCACATCTTAATTTTAACTCTCTTGTAACATTATATATCTATTTTTTAATTAATTTTGCACGTCGAAATTAAGATAAACAACGTTAAATTACAAAATTGTGTTCACTATTTGATTAGATACGGTTATTAGGATTTCATTCTTATTTTTAATTTCAAATAAAAACAGTATGCAAAAACGTTTAGGTATTCTATTCGTGTTGATGTTGTTAATGACGACCAAGATGCTGGCCCAAATGACAACATCAGGAATCAATGGTATGGTCATGGCCGGAGACGATAAAGCCATAGGCGCTACCGTAACAGCAGTGCACGAGCCATCGGGAACCACCTATAACACGGTGGTAAACGCAAGCGGCCGCTACTCTATTAACGGTATGCGTGTCGGTGGACCCTACACCATCAAGGTAAGCTACATCGGCTACACTACAAGTGTGACCAAGGATGTAACCCTCCAGCTTGCCGAGTCTTACAGCCTGAATGTCAACCTTTCAGAAGACTCGCATGAACTGGGTGAAGTGGTTGTTTCAGCCAAGGCTACTAAATTCACGGCTGAAAAGACCGGTGCTTCGACCAACATCAACCTCAGCCAGTTGGAGAACATGCCGACTGTGAGCCGTTCGATTACCGACTTCACCCGCTTGTCTCCTTACGGCGGCAACGGCATGAGCTTCGCAGGAACCGACGGACGTACGGCAAACTTCACTGTCGACGGTGCAAACTTCAACAACAACTTCGGTTTGAGCGACGGCCTGCCCGGTGGCGGCAATCCTATCTCTATCGACGCCATCGAGGAAATGCAGGTTGTAATCTCTCCATACGACGTACGCCAGACCAACTTCATCGGTGGTGGTGTCAACGCTATCACGAAGTCGGGTACCAACACATTCAAGGGTACGGCTTACGTTTACCACCAGAACGAGAACATGCGTGGTGACGCCGTAGACCGCGAACAGATATCAGGCGCACGCGAGAAAGACCAGAAGACCACTTACGGCTTCACCCTCGGTGGCCCTATCATCAAGAACAAGCTGTTCTTCTTCGTCAGCGGAGAAATGAGCAAGACTCCTACGGTGGTTAACCGCTGGCGCGGTTCAGTCGACGGTGTCGAGGATGCCGACAACTACATCTCGCGCACTACGCTCGCCGACCTGGAGAAAGTGTCTAACTTCGTGAAAGACAAATATGGCTACGACACAGGTTCATGGACCAACTTCCCCGCAGACGAAAACAACTACAAGTTGCTGGCACGCCTGGACTGGAACATCACCAACATGCACCATCTCTCATTCCGCTACAACTACACGAAGAACCGCAACTGGAACCCCACTAACGCTTCTTCAATGGACGGCGGTACACGTTCTGCCTACGGACGTTTCTCACAGAAGTCAATGAGCTACGCCAACTCTATGTACGCCCTTGACAACCTGGTACACTCATTCTCAATCGACTTGAACAGCCGTTTCTCTGACAACCTGTCAAACCAGTTCCTTGCTACTTATTCAAAACTGGACGACGTACGTTTCACCAACTCTGCCGACTTCCCCTTCATTGACATCATGGACGGAACAGGCACCAACACCGCGTACATCTCGCTCGGCAAGGAGCTCTTCACTCACAACAACGCCGTGCGCAACACTGTCTGGAACATCAAGGACGACGTAACTTATTATGCAGGAAGCCACAAGATAATGCTCGGCGCCAAGTTCGAGCACCAAATGGCACTCAACTCTTACATGCGTAACGGTACAGGTTATTACCGCTACTACTCTCTCGACGACTTCCTTAACGGAGCCGCTCCCGAGATTGTAAACCTCACCTACGGCTACGACGGCAAGTCTGACCCTGCCGCAACAGTACGCTTCAACACGCTCGGCATCTACATCCAGGACGAATGGTCTATAACACCTAGCTTCAAGCTGACCTACGGTCTGCGTTTCGACGACATGTTCTTCAACAACGACGACCTGATGACCAACAAGGCAATCTACGACCTCGACTACGACGGCCGCCACATCGACACAGGCAAGTGGCCGGGCTCTAACCTTACGGTAGCCCCACGTGTAGGCTTCGTATGGGACATACTTGGCGACAAGACCCTCAAGCTGCGCGGAGGTTCGGGTATATTCCAGGGCCGTCTGCCGCTGGTATTCTTCACCAACATGCCTACAAACTCAGGTATGGTGCAGTACCAGGCCATCATCAACGAAGCTAACGCAGCAAAGCAAGGCTTTACCATGAACGAATTTGCAGGAGGCCTCGTTACCAACGACAAGGGCTACCCTACAATCGGCGCACTGCAGCAGAAACTCTTCAGCCTGGGCTATCCTGAAACCATCAGGCCCGAGGACGGCACACTGCCTTCACAGATATCAGCCGTTGACCCCGACTTCAAGATGCCAGAGGTATGGAAGACATCACTCGCCGTAGACTACGTAGTACCTGTCGGCTTCCCGCTGACCATTACTGCCGAAGGAATCTTCAACAAGACCATACACGGCGTTACCATGCAAGACTGGTCAATTCCTGACGTAGGCGGCTTCACACGCTTCAACGGCGTTGACAACCGTCCTATCTTCCCGACCGGATACAACGAAGGCGTTGTGCCCGCATACGTACTGTCAAACACAAGCAAGGGTTACGGCTGGAGCGCAAGCGTTTCGGCATACGCTTCACCAAGCAAGTACATCGACATCATGGCAGCCTACACGCACACCTGCTCAAAGGAGCTTACAGGCATGCCCGGCTCTAACGCTTCTTCTACGATAGCCTACCTGCCGTCAGTTGAAGGTCCTAACAACATCAAGCTGCACAATTCGCAGTATGTTGAGCCCGACCGCGTGATAGCACAAATCACAGCCCACGACAACTGCAACAACCACTTCAGCCTCATCTATGAGGGATGGCGCGGTTCTTACAACTACACTTACATGCTGCAGAACGACATGAACGGCGACGGACAGGCTTACGACCCGATATTCATCCCGACAGACGCACAGGTTGCCAACAACGAGTTCCGCTTCAAGACAACCGACGACCGCGACCGCTTCATGGCTTACGTACACAACAACAGCTACCTGAAGGACCACCAGGGCGAATACGCCGAGGCTTACAGCCTTTACTCTCCGTGGGTACACCGCTTCGACTTCAGCTACAAGCACGACTTCAAGCTTAACGTAGGCAAGACAAAGCACATGCTGACCCTCAGCTTCGACATCAAGAACGTGGGCAACCTGTTCAACTCTTCATGGGGCGTTGCAAAGACTCTCAACCCGGCTATCGGTTCAGAAGCCAAGATACTGAAGTATGAAGGCGCTGACGCTGACGGCTATGCAGTGTTCTCTACTCCTTCAGCCATCAACGGCTCAACCAAGACCTGGACAGCCAACCACGCCATCGGCCAGTGCTGGTACATGTCTATCGGCGTTAAGTACACATTCAATTAATTATTTAAACCGGAAGTATCATTATGAAACTTAAGAATATATTTTCACTGCTTCTACTGGGTGTTGTGGCAATGTTTGCCGGCTGCTCGGACGACGACGACATCACTCTGCTGGACGACCTGCGGGTATCCAAATCATACATATCCATCCCCGAGGAAGGTGGTAACGATACCATCATTGTAAAAGCCAAAGGCGACTGGAGACTCGAGAACATACCCGAATGGCTTAAATTGGATGAACATTCAGACTCTGTAGGCGAGGCTGGTGAAACACCGATCATATTCAAAGCTGATCCTTACACTGGCGGCCGCAGCTCTGAAGCGATGACAATCACTTGCAACGGCCAGGTGCAGCACCTCAAAGTCGTACAGGGCGAGGTAAGCATCACTAACGCTACTTGCGCCGAGGTTATTGCCGGACCCGACAACAAGACTTACCAGGTTACAGGTACGGTGACGGCTATCGCAAACACCACTTACGGTAACCTCTACATCAACGACGGCACTGGCGAGGTTTACATCTACGGAACTCTTGACAAAGACGGTAACGAGAAGAACTTCCTTAGCCTCGGCATCGAAGTTGGCGACGAGATTACCGTACAAGGTCCGAAGCAGACCTACAACGGCACTGTTGAGCTGGTAGACGTTACGGTTGTAAACATCAATAAGAGCCTCATCAAGGTTGACTCGCTTTCAACTGAAGCAATAGCCAAAGAGGGCGGCAACATCACAGCCTTTGTCACTACAAAAGGCTCGGGCGTGTCGGTAGACATTCCTGAAGACGCCAAGGAGTGGCTTTCAATAGCTTCAATCAAGCAGGTCGGCACATCTGCCGAGGTAACCTTCAAGGCTACTGCCAACGAAGGCGGCATACGCTCTACCGAGCTGACACTTGCCACTGAGTCTGACGGTAAGACATACACCACGCAGACCACAATCACACAGCAAGGCGGCATACAGGACGTATCTGTAAAAGAGTTTAACGACGCACCCGACGGCGACGCACAGTACCGTCTTGCCGGAGTGGCAACCGACGTACAGTCTAACGGCAGCTTCACGCTGACCGACTGGAGCGGCTCTACCCTGGTTTACAAGAGCACAAACGGTGTTGAAAAGGGCGTCAAGGAGGGTGACATCGTAACCGTTGTCGGCACTCACGACACATATAACGGCACAGTCGAGCTGGTAGGCGGCGACGTTACCGACATCAAGCCCACAACAGCCATCTCGCTGGCCGACTTCCTCGCCCTTCCTGACGGCGAAGACTACTACATGGTTACAGGTACCATTACAGAGATTGTTAACGACAAGTACGGCAATGTCTACATCACTGACGGCACAAACGAGCTTTACCTCTACGGCCTCTTCCCCGGCTACGGAGCAACCGGCGACGCACGCTATTACTTCGTTACCAACAGCGGCCTCAAGGTTGGCGACAAGATTACCGTAATAGGTGCCCGCAACAGCTACAACGGCTCACCGCAGATAAAGAACGCCATATTCGTCAGCAAGAACAACTGATGACGATCATACGGCCGGCAGCCAGCATGGCTTGCAGGCCTCTACCCGACATAAGCAGGGCGACGGATGCACCATCCGCCGCCCTGCTTGCGTTAACGCACGCTTATGCCGCCCGTTACTTGACAGATATAAAAAGTGTGCCAGGGACAAACGGACGTATGCCTGACACATAAAAACCCATGCCATGCGTTGCCAGCGTCAGGCACACGGTCAAAAGGCAGCTATAATCAATTGCCTCATCTTAATACAAGACAGGCTTATAATTGTGCCGTCACTCACACTGCCGCCCCGTCCGGCGTTGCGGCCTCAGCATAAGCCATCCGCCCGACAGGCACAACAGTCCTACGCCCAGCAGCGTAAACCATACGCAGCGCTCGTCGCCCGGAATACGCACGTCGTAGGGGTTGCCCGGATTGTATAACACCTCGATGCTGTCGCCCTCACTGCGGAACGGCAGATAGCGTTTCTCCGATACATACGTCTTGCCGTAGCGTTCGGTTTCATAGCTTATGCGCATCTCCCAGCGCGTGCGTATCTTCCTGTGCCGGTATTCCCGTTTCGAGCTTAGCCTGTCTATTACGCCTGTGGCATGGCCAAAAGAGTCAGAAGCCTTCGACAGCGACACAAGTCCGTAGACGCCACCTCCGAGCATAAGCAGTCCTGCAACAAACAGCAAAAGACAGACTACCCTATTGCGTGACGCATTGGCACATCTCCCCTCCGTGCCCTGCTCCTGACAATGTTTACCCTTTGTGTGTTTCATAATCCAGATCATTTCTGCTACAAAGATAGCAACAGGCGAGCGCAAAGCCAAATAAAAACAACAAAGTTTTTTGATTTGCCTCTGCCGAGCCGCAATATCTTATTCAAAGATAGCAACAGGCGAGAGCAAAGCCAAATAAAAACAACAAAGTTTTTTAATTTGCCTCTGCCGAGCCGCATAATGTCTTATTCAAAGACAGCAACAGGTGAGGGCAACAGTATCTGCAAAAACCAAATACAGCCTGTAAGGCTGAACATTGTGTAACCGCAGACCACAACCCCACGGCAAACAGTAAACCCGCCTGATTATAAAACACGGCTGATTACGCTGCAAAACACGGTTAATTAGCGTGCAAAACACGGCTAATTACAACGCAAAACACGGCCTTTTACAAGCACAAAGATAAAGCACTGGCTGTCAGGCAGTTACAAACTACACACGACAAGCTGCAAAAACGGTATAAAATTACAGTCAGCACCATTAGTACTGCACAGCCTGTTATTCTATTAACGATGTCGGCATCTACAACTGCCCATAATAATCATAAAGCCATATTACTCGGATTTGAGCCAGCTTGACGGCACAAAAATAAGTTTTTTGCTATGGCTAAAAGTAAAATATTTAAATTGGCTTATATGATTTTGCATTAAAAAAAAAATAATGCTAACTTTGCAGATAAGCATAATATTTGCAAAAGTAGCAAATATTTCACGTAACCTTTACTTGTGAAGCATCTTGATAAAGATAAGAATATGAATTATGGTATTACAGACTTTCAGGCAACATATTTAGCCAACGTTTTAACAAGAAGAATGCCGGCTAATGATTTAAATAAGTTTACAGCTTCTCTTCAAGATGCTCAAGTTGATTTAACGCCTCATCAGGTAGAAGCCGCATTGTTCGCATTTAAATCGCCTTTGTCTAAAGGGGCTATTCTTGCCGATGAAGTCGGTTTAGGGAAGACAATAGAAGCTGGTATCATTTTATCTCAAAACTGGTCTGAGCATAAAAGAAAATTATTAGTGATATGTCCTGCCAACCTACGTAAACAGTGGTCGACTGAATTGTTGGAGAAGTTTTTTCTTCCATCTGTCATCATGGAGTCAAAATCATTCAATGCTTCAATCGAACAGGGACATTTAAATCCGTTTGAAACAGACAAGATTGTTATTTGCTCTTTTCAATTTGCTAAATCAAAGTCATCGTACATCAAACTGACTGACTGGGATCTGGTGATTGTTGACGAGGCACATCGATTGCGCAATGTATACAAACCACAAAATGTAACGGCTAATACAATAAGGTCGGCAATTTCTTCACGTAAAAAAATATTGATGACGGCAACTCCGTTGCAGAATTCAATACTTGAACTTTACGGATTAGTGTCAGTTATTGACGATTATGTTTTCGGAGACTTGAGAAGTTTTAAAAGCCGTTACGGACATGATTTGTCTGAATATGATTACATGGACTTAAGACGTAGGCTCCAGCCTGTCTGTAAACGTACCTTAAGGCGTCAGGTTCTTGAATATATTAAATACACAAAAAGAATAGCCATTGTCGAAGAGTTCTTTCCTACAACAGACGAACAGAAACTGTATGACATGGTGTCTGATTATTTGGCAAGACCAAGATTATATGCTCTTCCCAATAGTCAAAGACAGCTTATGACATTAATTCTGCGGAAATTGTTGGCATCTTCTACCTATGCCATATATGGCACGTTCTGTTCGCTGATAAACAGATTAAAACATCTTTTATTGCAGAATGGTGCTTGCTTTGAGGATGACGATATCATTGCTGATTATGAGCACGACAATGACAAATGGGTTGACGACGAAGACGCAGAAGATAACGACGTACAAGAGTTGCATCCTGACGACATAGATAAGATAAAGAATGAGATAAAGGAGCTTGAAACCTTTAAAGATCTTGCAGGTAAGATCAAGAAAAACAGCAAGGCCGAGCATTTGTTTGTGGCTTTGGATAAAGGATTTGAACAATTAAGGAATTTAGGTGCTGCCCAAAAGGCTCTTATTTTCACAGAATCCAAGAGAACACAGGATTTTCTTTATGAATTGCTTGAACGTCATGGCTATAAAGGCAAGGTGGTAAGGTTTAATGGCACAAATTCAGACCATGAGTCAACTCTTATATATAAAGAATGGATAAAGACTTACAATGGAACGGCCAAAGTAACAGGCTCGCCTACCGCAGACAGGCGTGCCGCCATTGTTGACTATTTCCGTAACGAAGCGACAATCATGATTGCTACTGAAGCTGCAGCCGAAGGCATAAACCTTCAGTTTTGCTCGCTTGTAGTTAATTATGATATGCCGTGGAATCCCCAACGCATAGAACAGCGCATAGGGCGATGCCACAGATACGGTCAGAAGTTTGATGTCGTTGTGATTAATTTCCTGAATAAAGGGAATGCTGCCGATGTGCGTGTCTATGAATTATTAGACAGGAAGTTCCAACTTTTCAATGGAGTATTTGGAGCCAGCGATGAAGTGTTGGGCAGCATAGGCAGCGGTATTGATTTTGAGAAAAGAATAGCACAAATATATAATGAATGCAGAACAACGGACGAAATAGAACAAGCTTTTGACGCTCTGCAGGATGAGCTCAAGGAGCAAATATCTGAAAAGATGCTCAAGGCACGTACAGCCCTGCTTGAGAATTTTGATGAATCCGTGAAAGAAAAACTAAGGGACAATCTTGCTAAAAGCAGGATGAATCTCGATAAATTTGAGAAACGCCTTTGGCTGCTCACAAGGCATGCCTTGAATGGAAAGGCCGAATTTGACGAGCATAATTTTGCCTTTAAACTTTTTGATGACGGCAAAGTTTATTCGTTGTTGAAGAATAACAAGCCCGAAGATAAATATCCTTACCGTATAGGCAGCTGTTTGGCTAAGAATATTGTCAAAGAATACAGTGCTTCGCCAGGCAGATGCTCTTGTGTGGAGTTTGATTATACTCGGACAGAAGGCCGTACAAAGTTGCTTGAAGATCTTATTGGGCACGAAGGAGTCATGAGTGTTGAGAAAATCTCGATTGACTCTTTTGAGCATGAAGACCATATTGTCATTGCTTGCATGACTGATGAAGGTCAATGGGTTTATCCTGAAATAGCGGAACGCATGTTGGAACTGCCTGCCGAAGAACTTTATCCTGTAGACATGGCCGACGACCTGACGGCACGGCTTGACGAGAAAACAGAAAAAATGAATGATGACATACTTTCTGCTTCATCAGAACGTAACAATAAATTTTTCGATGAAGAGATAGAAAAGTTGGATTGCTGGGCTGACGACATGAAACTTGCCTTAGAGCGTGAAATTACTGATCTGGACCAAGAGATAAAACTAAAAAAGTCTGAGGCTAAAAAGATAAATCGTCTTGAGGATAAGGTTAAGGCTCAAAGAATAATCAAGGATTTAGAGAGAAAACGTATCGAAAAAAGACAGAATCTTTTTGTGGCTCAAGATGAAATCGAAGATAAGAAGGAACAGCTTTTGAATAAAACAGAACAAATGTTGAAACAGAAAGTTGAAAGGAAACGTTTATTTGCGATTAAATGGAAATTAAAATAATGAAATATGATAGAACAAGTTTCGATAAATAACTACAAGTCAATAAAAGACCTGTCGCTGCCATTGAACAGGCTTAATGTGCTTATAGGCTCAAATGGCGCGGGCAAAAGCAACTTTATCTCATTCTTTGAGCTTGTCAAGGCTATCTATGAACAAAGGTTGGGAAGTTATACGCTGTCAAAAGGCGGTATTGATAATTTGTTATATCATGGCAGAAAAGAGTCTGACTCGATAAAAGGATTGATAGATTTTAACAACACCAATGCTTTCTTCTTTGAGATAAAGCCGGCACAGTCAAACAAAGGATATATTGAAAATACTGGTGATTATTTTAATAATTTTCATTTGTCTGGGAAAAATTACTCACAGTGGAACAGAACATTATGGGATTCCGCTGTGGAAGAATCTTCGTTGGCATATAATAAAAGATGGAGAGCCGCCTATTTGAGGACATATTTAAAAAGCTTTATGGTATATCATTTTCATGATACCAGCTCAGGCTCTCCGATGCGTGGCGACTGCAACATAAATGACAATGAATGTTTGCGTGACAACGGCTCAAACCTGGCTGCTTATCTGTATTCCCTGATGCAGAACGATGAAAAGGCTTTCCGTCTTATCGAGGGTGTCGTGCGTTCCGTAGCGCCTTATTTTAAAAGTTTCAAGCTTCGTCCTGATGCTAACAACAATAACAAGATTCGTCTTGAATGGGAGGAAAAAGACACGGATATGTATCTCGACGGATACAGCTTTTCAGACGGAACGCTTCGTTTTATTGCCTTGGCTACGTTGTTGTTGCAATCGAAAATGCCCGAGGTTATTATTATTGACGAACCTGAACTCGGATTGCATCCGGCCGCTATCAATAAGTTGGCTGAAATGGTGAAAAGTGCTTCTGCCAAGAGTCAGATAATCTTGTCAACACAGTCAACGAATCTTGTCAACTGCTTTGATGTTGACGACATCATAGTTGTAGACCGTGCCGACAGTCAATCGGTGTTCCGACATTTGTCTGGTGATGAATTGGAAAAGTGGATGGATGATTATAATCTCACTATCAGTGACCTGTGGGAGAAAAACATGATAGGAGGGCAACTATGAAGCGTTTGTATATAGTAGTAGAGGGGCAGACGGAACAGGAGTTTGTCAACAGTCTTATTGCTCCATATTTGCAGGAATTTGAAATATACAGCGTCACACCTGTTTTGATACGCACAAGCAGGAGCGGACGTGGAGGCATGGTTAACTATCAGCATCTGTATAATACTATAAAGATGCTACTTGCGTCATCACAGACAGACTTTGCCGTTACTACTTTAATAGATTTCTTCAGGCTGCCTAATGATATGCCGAACTATGCTGAGAGTATGGCGATTACGGATAAGACACAATGTGTTGAGGCATTGGAAAACGCTGTTGACGAGTCGATAGGCGATTCACGTTTCTTTTCTTACATACAGTTGCATGAGTTCGAAGCTCTTTTGTTTTCAAGCAACAAAGGTTTTGAATTTTATTTTTCAGACGAGTATGCTAATAAGACAGCCTCAATAATTTCTTCATATAGCAACCCGGAAGACATTAACTCTTCTCCTGAAGGCGCACCGTCAAAACGTCTTTTGGCTATCAAACCTGACTATAACAAGGTGCTTGAGGGTAATCTTATTGCATTGGAAATAGGAATAAACGCCATAATAGAAAAATGCCCGCGGTTTGCAGAATGGATGAATAATATCGTTAAAAAGTGTAAGGATTAATTTTCTTATTCCCAATTTTGTTGTGTAGGTCTCATGATTATCAAATTTTTTAAAAGATATTGGTGGATAATACTGGCTGTTGTTTTAGCTCCACTTATAATAAACGTGCTTATATTGTGGCCTGCATTTTTTTGCTTTGTGGGTGAAGATACTGATTGGTTGGGATTCTGGGGCGCATACATCGGAACCATTCTTAGCAGTGTTATTGCTTTTTATGTCTTGCATAAGCAATTAGAACAAAACCATGCAGAGAATCGTAATAATCGGGAACTACAAATATCAATTTTGGAATATCAGACAAAAAGCCAATGGCTTACAGAACTAAAATCAAAAATGGTTGATTATTATAATGCATTTAGCCAAAATGATATAACTATGTTGGGTGATTGTTTTGGAATTTATGATAATAAGGCATATATTATCAAAGAAATCAAGCGTATCTTAGATAGAATGAAAAATGCCGATTTTGCTAAAAGTTTGCTATTCCCTAAGAAAATAGACTATACGGAACACGAATGTTTAGGCCGCTTAAATACATATACAGAAGAATTTAATGCGTTAATAGCGGATTTATATTGGTTGGCACTTTTGTATGACAATGATAAATTCAGAACAGATCCTACTTTTAGAAATGAGCTTACTCAAAGTTTTAAGAAAAGGGCAAATCAATATAATAATATAAAAAGTCGAAGAGTTTGGGATTTTATTGATTTAAGTACAGAAAAAATTTATATAAGTTTAATTGTAAGTCGAAGAATAAATGAAGGTATTAAAAATATTTCCCCTGGGGAGATTATTTCAGTAATATCAGAATTAATTGACTATGAGCAAGAAAAAATAAACAAAATAATAATGAATAATAATGGCACAGAACAATAATAAAAATAAACTTGAATTAACTTGGATTGGCAAATATGACGAGCGCAAGCCGTTAGAGCCTCGAATCCTTATTGAAAATAAAGAATATTCGTACGGACATCCTGAAACAGGTGTATTGCCGAATGGTAAACCATGGAATGGCAATATGTTGATTCATGGCGACAATCTGCTTGCACTTAAAGCCTTGGAACAAGATTATTTAGGACAAATAAAGTGTATTTATATAGACCCTCCATTTAATACAGGTAGTCGTATAGATGCTGATGGAAAAGAAGTTGGTTATGATGATGGCATAGAACATTCAATTTGGTTAGATATGATGTATGAACGTTTTTTAACATTTCATAATCTACTTCGTGAGGATGGTGCTATTTTTGTTCATTTGGATGATAATGAGTCTGATTATTGTAAGATTCTTTTGGATGAGATTTTTGGAAGGAATAACTTTATGAATAGAGTTACGGTAGATGCTCGTTCTCCTTCGGCGTTTAGTACAGTTAATCCTGGTATGTTTGTCTCATCGGAGTACATATTATTTTATGCAAAAAATAGAAGTAAATTAATAGAAAATCGAATACGTGTGCCAAGGGATCCCGATTATGCATATAATAAGTATATTGATAATTTTGATTTACCATATTCTGAATGGAAATTTATTTCTGTATCAGATGCTTTCTCTAAGCAGGTTAAGTTAAAGTCTTCAAACCCCGAAACAATTTTAAAAGCTTATAATAAGTTTATAATAGAAAATTCAGAAAGAATTTGTCGCTATACATCTATAAGTGATAAGGGGGCTGGACAAAAAATTGTAGATTTAAAGAAAAGGTCATTATCTTATCCTGATCAGGTTTTTATGCTTGAACGTGAAGGTTTTGATAATGTATACATTATAAATGGGCAGCAACTTTCATTTTATTCAAAGAATATTCATGCGATTGATGGTAAATTACAGGCTTCTAAATTATTGACTGATATCTGGACTGATATTGCATGGGAAGGCATAGCTAAAGAAGGTAATGTTACTTTTAAGAAAGGGAAAAAACCTGAGAAGTTAGTAAAACGATGTATTGAAATGACAACTTCTTACGGAGATATTGTTCTTGACAGTTTCTTAGGCTCAGGAACTACAGCTGCCGTAGCTCAGAAGATGGGTAGAAGATATATTGGTATCGAATTGGGCAATCATGCCTATACACATTGTGTGCCACGCTTGAAAATGGTTACAGACGGAACTGATCAAGGCGGTATAAGCAAAGCACAGAACTGGGAAGGTGGAAGCGGATTTAAATTTTATGAACTTGCCCCAAGCTTGTTGAAAGAAGATAAGTTTGGCAATTTGGTTATCAATAAAGAATATAATGCCAACATGCTTGCCGCTGCCATGGCAAAGCAAGAGGGCTATACCTATCAGCCAAGCCAGGAAGTATATTGGAAACAAGGCTTTGGCTCAGAGACAGACTACATATATACAACAACACAATTCATGACGGTTGAAGCATTGGCAGCTATTTATGAGACAATGGCAGAAGACGAAACCTTGCTTATCTGCTGTACGTCATTCCAGCGTGAATGCAAACAGGCTTTCAATAATATCTCGATAAAAAAGATACCTCAAATGCTTTTAGGCCGCTGCGAGTTCGATAAGGACGATTATTCGCTCCACATAATAAGTGCGCCTGAAGTTGAAAGCGAGGAAGATATGGAAGACGATGAAGATTAAAATTTCGTTATGGATAATAAGACAACAAACTATATAAAACAAAGGCTTTCATTGCGTAAACCATTGGCTGACGCTTTGGATGTAGTTGCGCGTTTGGTGGGACAGCTTGATATAAATAACCGTCCTTCAGGTGACGCATATTCAGATTATCTGAAAGAGCAGCTTCAAAGAGTGCAATATGTTTGTCCGCAATGTAAAGATTTTGAACGTAACTTTCCTTCTTTTGCATTCTCGATAGCAACAGGCATTGGCAAGACTCGGCTTATGGGAGCCTGCATGGCTTATCTGTATCTTGCTAAGGGAATAAAACATTTTATGGTACTGGCGCCTAATCTTACGTTGTATGAAAAGCTGATGAAAGATTTCGGCGACCCTTCATACGAAAAGTATGTATTTAAAGGCATATCTGAGTTTGTGCATAATGAGCCATATATAATAACCGGAGACAATTATAATATGGCAAGAAGCCTGTTCTCGGAAAACCAGATACAGATAAACATATTCAATATATCAAAGTTCAATAAAGACAGTAAGGTAGGTAAAAAAGGTGCGCCAAGGATGAGACGGTTGTCCGAATATTTGGGACAGTCGTATTTTGATTATCTTGCATCATTGGATGATCTCGTTATACTGATGGACGAGGCTCACAGATATCATGCTGACGCATCGAAAAAAGCAATAAACGAACTGAAGCCTATTCTTGGTCTTGAGATGACTGCCACGCCAATAGATGAAAAGAATAAGCCTTTTAAGAATATCGTCTATGAATATAATCTGGCACAGGCATTGGCAGACGGGAAATATGTAAAAATACCTACTGTGGCAAAGCGCAGGAACTTTGAACGGAAAGGAATGTCTGATGATGAGCTTGACAAACTGAAAATAGAAGATGCAATAAGCATTCATGAGCATACAAAACTGCATCTTGAGATGTATGCAAAGAATAATAATCTGCCGGTGGTTAAGCCTTTTATTCTTATAGTTTGCAAGAGCATACAGCATGCAACAGATACATATAATCTGATTAAGAACGAAATGTTTGACGGCCGTTATGCTGATAAAACATTGCAGATAGACAGTTCGACAAAGAAAGACGAGGAAATAGAAGAACAGTTTGTTTCGCTTGAAAAGCCGGATAATAAGATAGAGATTGTTATTCATGTGAACATGCTGAAAGAGGGCTGGGACGTGAACAATCTTTATACGATAGTACCATTAAGGGCTGCTGACGCCCCAATATTGGTTGAACAGCAGATAGGGCGCGGACTGCGCTTGCCTTATGGCGGTAAACGTACAGGTGACGCGGATGTTGACAAGCTTACGGTTATTGCGCATGAGAATTTTGAAGCTGTAATAGAAAAGTCAAAAGACCCGAATTCTGTTTTGAGCAAATTATCCTACGTTGAACTTGATGATGAAGATGTGTCTCCAGCCCAGGGAAAGGTCGTAAAAGCCGAGACAAAACTTGATTTTCAGGAGCAGCAGGAAATACAGAAAGCCAAAACAGAATATGAGAAGAAAAACGCAAAAGCTGTATTTGACGCTAAAAGGGCAGTATGGACAGTGATTCCAAAGTTGAGCTCTACAGTTAAAAATGCTCAAGAATTGGCAAATCCTGAAACCATAAATGTGATAAAAAATCTAACTTGTAATGAGATAATCAAACGCTCTAAAGAAGTCAATCCGCTGTTTGCAGATGAATATGCCAAGCCTTTGTTGGAAGAAGTGGATAATGTTGTTAAGATTGTTGTAAAATTCTTTATAGACAATATTATCGAAATACCGAGAATGACTATACAGAAAGAGGCATATAAAGCAGAATATAAATGGTTTGACCTTGACACAAGAATGGGATATGATTTGCCGGCGTTGCGTGATGAAATCCTAAGAGTAAGTATTGGTGTAGGAGAGAAAACAACCGAAATATTGCAAGTTATTGACGGAAGAAAATTTGAACCTCCTGTAAATCAGATTGTTAATGCCTTAATTGATTATGATGAGATTGACTATGATGAAGCCTCAGAGCTGTTGTTTCACCTCGCGGAGCAGGCTGTGGATGCTATCTTAAACAATCTTGACAATAAGGATGATATAGCAAAGGTCGTTAATCAGTTTAAAAAAGCGATAGCATCGAATATCTTTGATCAGATGCAAAGGCATTTCGTTATGACGCCTTTAGGATATTTGAAACCTAAGGTGTTACCTTTTGCGGGAATTATCGAACAGCATTTTGTTGAGACAGAGGGATATGGGCGAGTAGATTATCGTGATATAGTAAAACCTGGTCTTGTCAAAAAATATATATTCACAGGATTCTTGAAATCGTATTATACTGAATGTAAATTTGACAGTAAGACAGAACTTGATTTTGCTAATGTACTTGAAACAGACACGGATGTCTTAAAATGGTTAAGACCCGCCTCTAACCAATTTAATATTTATTGGTGTAATGGCTCAAGGCGTTATGAACCTGATTTTATCGTTGAAACAAAAGATTGTATATACATGGTTGAAACTAAAGCAGCAAAGGATTTGTCAACTGATGATGTTCAAGCAAAGAAGAAAGCTGCTGAAGAATATTGTAAAAACGCAACGGAGTACACTTCTGCGAATGGTGGTAAGCCATGGAGATATCATTTGCTGCGACATGATATTGTTGACAGGAACAAGAGCTTTGAATATTTGATGACATTAAGCTGAAACAATTTAATTATGAATAATCAAAAGTGGTTTGCGTAGGTTATGCAATGCCACTTTTTATAAAATATAATGCTTTAGGTCTGTTTATAGATATATGCTTTTAATCCCCTCGAATTCGAGGGGATTAAAGTTATTATTGATAGTAAGCAAAAGTTTTTTTGTATTGCGGAAAATTTTATAAATTTGCGACAGGCATTTTTCAATAAATAATTGCATGCTAAAGCTGTTATCAGTCTGTTTGTTTGAACATAGATAGTGTATGACAATAAATAATTTGCTGAATGTAAAATCCCGGGATGAGCTGCGCGAATGGCTGATGCGGAACCATGATAAGGAGACGGAATGCTGGGTGGTGGTAAAGCGTGGAAGGCCTGTT
>ERZ826146.1025-NODE-1025-length-28658-cov-4.182883_pt1 | contig 28658 bp, 20 predicted proteins | sample MGYA00519857_ERZ826146 | MGnify/ENA primary metagenome ERZ826146 (study PRJEB31778, sample SAMEA3449222) | human gut metagenome | biome: human gut; feature: human-associated habitat; material: faeces | place: United Kingdom | collected 2010/2012 ...
CCTCGTTCCGCCAACCGACCAGAAACCATTTTTCGTAAGAAGCAGCACTAAATCTCGCCTTTTGGTCATAAAGGCTCCTTCATTTTTAAATATTAGTAAATGCTAAGATTTATTTCAATATTCATTAGCATTTGCTAATAATTTAACTCCTTGCTTCTTTTACTCTAGCGGGCAAATCTGTCAGAAATCTCGTATAAAGAAACTGTCTTTCTCATATCGAAATCTTTCGCATATTGAGACACTTCGCATATCGAGATCTTTCTCATATCGAGGCGTCCTCGTATTGGGGTCCTTCCTATATCGAGGTCGTCCTCATATTGAGGCTTTCTCGTATGAGATCTTTCTTATCTCAACTGTTTAAGCAGATTCAATTTCGCAAGTAATTTGGCATAAATGCGCTCACGGATCCAAGGTTCATCTGACATATTCAGAGCCTGATCTAAAGAAACCCATTTTACTCCGCTGTTTTCATCGGGTTTTATTCTGAGCGCTTCAGAAGGATCAACTTCTACAAGATATGTGACATTGAGATGCAAATGTGAACTTATGTAGCGATTATTCTTTTCATGTCCATCGACCGTTAACACCTCAAGAGAGAAAAGAGGGCTTGTAGGAGATGGTGCGCTTGCATTCACTACTTCATTGGGGATTTTGTTTGCACTCGCCGTTTCATTTGAGATTCCGTTTGCACTCACCATTTCATTTGAGATTTCATTTGTGCTTGCTTTTGCCTTTTTATCGGCATTTGGCCTTCGACTTGGCCTATCCACACATTCCCAAGGAGAAACAATGCGAGCATGTTCCACCCCTGTTTCCTCTCGAAGTTCACGCAAAGCTACTGCAGCTAAATCGCTACATCCATCTGCATGCCCACCAATCCAGCTCCATGAGTTATAGATATTGTGAAACACCATGATGGTTTGTGTTATTTCGGGATTTACTACCCATGCAGAACACGTGAAATGAGCTTGTGACTTTCTATCGAAACAAAAGCGATTTGTTTTAAGCGCGCGCAGCATGACATGTCTATCAGCCGCCTCTTGCTCATTGAAGGGATGATACGAAGCGATATCTTGATACAGAGCCATCGGCTCTTCCTCCCTCTGCTACGCGCGACTTTGTTAGTAGCTTATTAGCGTCTTGGTTAACAGCTTCATTAGCTACGTTGTTGGTGCATTTGTTAGCTTTCCATTGAAAGCTCTACTAAACGTTCCACTAACAACTCTACTAAGAACTTTGTTAGCGCCTCCCTATAGCTTACCTCAGATTAACAGCTTATCTTTATTTATCTTCCTCCAGTACCTCAGCAATAAGACGAACCAGATTGCTTCGATGAACAACACCCACGAGTTTGTCGCCATCAAGCACGGGTAAAACCTTTAAGCGTTTTTCTGCCAGTAATTTACATGCCTCACCCAACGTAGTATCGGGCGATACACCGATAACTTTTTTGGTGGCAACATCGACAACCTGGATGTCTTTCATGCGAACAATTTGCTTGCGTACATCTTCATTATCAAGCTCACGCAATACCACAAATCCCGCCATACCCGTTACCAGGCGAGACTCATCAGCAAAGAAGCGCAGAATGTCACTGTTAGAAATGAAGCCACGAGCCGTTCCTTGCTTATCAACAATAACCGCGCCACTAGCATCTGCGCCCGCCAAAATCTTTGCTGCAGTGCTCATTGGCGCATCAAGAGGAACAACAACGGGATTAGTATCCATAACTTCCCCTACTGTTTGATACACGCCAATCTCCTCCTTTGCTTGAGGTTCGCTTTTGACTGCTGCAGCCACTTTGTCGGACTTCATATTACGAATGAAGAACACCACTAAAAGAAGTGCGATAACTCCAAGTACCAGCACTGCCGTAAACGACCAATGATAGCCGTAAAATATTCGTTCAAGCTCACTTCCTTGAGGTGCCATTGAAGTGCCCAATGCACTAAAAGACATAATAAGTGCCGTACCTAAAGAAGCGCCCACTTGGTTAACCGTGTTGGTCGTTGCAGTTGCGTGTTGCACTAATTCATTATTCAAAGAATTGACGCCCCACGTATTAATAGGAGTGAACAAAATCTGGAGCGACCCACAGGTAACCATATTTGCAGCAACTACTAATACCATTGAGCTATCAATCGTGTAGAAGTACATACCGATACAGCCAATGCAAAGTGCCACAACGCCACCTAACGCAACCCCGCGAACTCCATGCTGGTCAAAAATTCTACCTCCAACTAAACCGGCAATCGCCCCAAGCAGAGCACCTGGTAACGTAGCCAAACCGCTGATAGTTGCCGAGTAGCCCAACACGTTCTGAATATACAGAGGCATTATTACGCTCAAGCCAATAAGAATTGCCTGAAGCAAAGCACACACGATAAACGCCATGCGATAGCGACGGCTATACAAAACCTCAAGACGGAGCATTGGTTCATCTATCTTAAATTGCCGCCATACAAATAGTCCTACAAATATCAAGCCCGCCACCATAAGAGCTACGCATACTTCAACATGGTCAGAGGAAGCAAACGAGGACAATCCGTAAAGAAGTGCCGCAAGACCGATTGATGAAAAAATGATCGAGGGTGCATCAGCTGAGGTACGAGGAAATCCTTCACGATTCTTGAGCGCACGAGCAGCAAACAAAATAATAAGCACCGAAAACGCCACGACGATACAGAACAGCGCACGCCAACCAACCACGTCAACAAGCAGTCCACCAAGCGTAGGTCCTATCGCAGGAGCAAAGCCAATAACCAAGCTCACCAAGCCCATCGCTTTTCCGCGGCTTTCACGAGGAAACGTAAGAAGGATAAGCGACATTACCATTACCATCATGACGCCCGTCGCCATTGCCTGCATAATGCGGCCAACCAAGAGAATGGCGAAAAAAGGAGCAAGCGCAGCAACTAAACTACCTGCGCCAAAAAGTGCCATGCCGCCCATAAATAAAACACGTGTACTAAAGCGACCCATAAACCACGCAGCAAGAGGTATTACCACCGCTTCAACTAAGGCATAAGCAGAAGTTAACCACTGCACCGTCGTGGCATCTACCTGCAAATGCTGCATGATGGAAGGAAGCGCTGGAGAAAGAAGTGTTTGATTCAACACTACCAGCACTGCACCACAAAGAAGTACCGCTACCATATTTCTTTGTTCGTTTGATAAGCCTAGGGGAGTCATTTTTCTCGCTTTCATTACCTTTACTTTTTTGTGATTGCCTTGATGAGATACGTCAATCGCTCGTACCCCTATTAAAAGTTGACGATTATCAAGTGTATGGAACACTTGATTAAAGTCAAGTAATAGTAAGTAAAAGAAGGAAAACAAAACATGAATTGAACGCACGTAAATTTTGGGTCGTAGTCTCTATAATGAAAAAGCAACAAGAGAAAAAGCGAGCGAAGATATCCTCCGCGGACAGGAACGCACCTATGATTAGCAACACCGATGCACAATCTCTTATTCAGGCATCATTTTTTTTCAACGAATTATTCAAGAGGACCGTTCTGTCGGCCCCGCTTCCCGTTTCTGTTACTAAAACTCAGATGGATATACTTATGGCTCTTTATTCGGACGGCCCTATGAATATGTCCACTTTAAGCGCAAAGGTATATATTGCCCCCGAACAGGCAACCCGTGCCATTCATGGTCTTCGCGAAAAAGGGCTTATCGCTTCTGAGCGCAACGAAGAAAATCGCCGTATGGTTATCGTACATCTTACCGATACCGCAGTTCTCATGTTAGATGACCATATGCGTGAATTAAATATGACGCTACAGTCTAACCTTGACGGTTTGACGGATGGAGAAATAGACGAACTTATTCAGGCGGCTTCTACTATTACCAGGCTGTCGCAAAAAAACAGGCATCAAGTATGTTTTGCCAAAACCCACCAGATCTTAAACAAACCCTGACACACCACAACAAATCCCACAAAGTCCGAGGCAGAACCTGTTAGACCACAACGAAACCCACCAAGTCTTAGGCGGATCCTGGCACGCCATAACAAAACCCATAGAGTCTTAAACAAGCTCTGCCCAACCATAGCAAACCCGAGAAAGGCCTAAACAAAAACTCAGCAAACTTAAAGATGAATTCCATGCACTATAGGTGCTTTAGGTGCGTCTCCTACTTTAAGGCACTCCATAATTAGGTAGAGGTTCAAGCGATTGAGTGATGCCAGTGTATTTCTTGCTTTAAAATGCTCCGTAATAAGGACGTTGCATCACAGCACTTTCCACCCATTTTGCAAGGGTAATAAAGTCGAAAACAGGCAAGCCTGTTGCGCGTTGAATTGCAGCGGCGTATGGCGGCAAATCGCTACATTCTAAAAGAATCGCATCGATCTTTGGATCGCCCTCGCATACTGATTTTGCCAGCACGCACAAATCGTCCTCAAGTTTTCCATTGTTAAGAGGACCCTTCCCCCAGCGGATAGGAGCAAAGCTTTCCATATCGCCCACATTTACCACAACAATCTGGTCGGTAGTAGTGTTGACGTTTGACAGAAATTCATCATCAATACTTGCGCCATCAGCGGCGAAGACTGCAATTTTTCTATCGCGAGGAAGCCATGTTTTAATGGTTGCAAGCTGGCATAAGCTCGACATAAATACGGGCACCCCCACCGCAGCAGCAACATCTTTTTGAAAGTGAGCAAAATAACCGCAAGCACCAATAATGGCACGAACTCCTTCGGCTTCAAGCTTTTTTGCAGCTTCAATTACCTGCTGCTTGATAGCAGGATCACCTGCAAAAAGTTGTTCGATTTCGAACGAAACCATCTCGTAGAGCACAGGGAAATCGTACGTTGTTGCGTTGACCACATTGCCTGGAACTTTCGGATAATCTAGATCGACTGCAATAATGCCTAAGGTTTGTCCACTGGTATAACGAGGCGGAAGCTCAAAAACGCCTCGACGTTGTTCTTCGTTTGCAATTGCGCCATAGGCGCTACCCCACGTAACTGCCATTGTTTCCTCTTTGCTCCACAGTCTTGCAAATCCCTTGTTTGGACCCGCAGTCTTGTTAATTCTCTGTTTGGACCTGCAGTCTCGAACATTCGTTGTGAATGCTTTGGATTATACAAAAGGCTGGCATTATCCCGAACAATAACTGCCCACGACAACGCCAGCCACAGATCACTCAGTTGAGCGCAGATAGTGCAGGTTATGCCTCTACATACTCGCCCTCGTGCAGATAAGCAAGCAGTTGATCCTTGTCCAAATGAGCAATACCAAGTTCTTCAAGGGTTAGACCCGTTGCCATGTAGTCGGTCTTATTCATAACGCCACCAAGCACGATCATCGAATCGATAACCGGCGTTGGCACTCCGAATTTTTTGCCCAACTCATGGTATACATGGCAGCCAACAGGTACGTCTTCGGTTACATAGCGATTCTGAATCGTGAAGGGACCTGTTGCATAGCCTACTTCCCATTCCTCTTCAAAGGGAACATTGCAACCTTCTCCCATGTATTCTTCTCCCAATACGCTGGTGCGCTGGAAAAATACTTCCTTCTTGAAAGGCTGAATACCTACCCCGATAGCTTCTGCCAGTGCAATTTCTTCGTTATAGAACTGATATTGAACCTCGCTGATAGAAGGACAGAAAGAATGTGAATAGATGCTGTACTCATGGGCATTTTTACCCAATACCGTGCTGAAGTTTTCCATCGTAGATACACCCAGCACCGTACCAGGAACATGAATAACAGGGTTCACATTCGAAAAACCAATATCGAGCACCGTATCACCACAAACCGCACCGTCGCCTTCGGTGATAGCGTCAAAACAACCCAGCGCTTTGGAGCTTTCTACGAAATCTTCCGTATCCTTTGCGGGAAGCGCAGCACCACGCAGCGTAATGGCACGATATACCAAACTGCACGTAGGTTTCATTACGCCACCCTCGGTATCCACACGCGTACCGTAAGGAGCGGATGACCAACCACCGATGATAACGTTTTTGGTGCACCCCGCTTCACGCATCATCTTGCGCAATTTCAGAGAACCATAGTTGTCAGGAATGATATGAATGATCTGCCCATCTTCCAAACAAGGAATAAGTTCCTTAAAGAAGATTTCATGAGCAACAGAAGGAATACCAACAATGATAAGCTTTGCGCCTTTTACGCATTCCGCTACCGAATTGGTTGCCAGCGCGAATTCTCCTTTGCCCATACGGCGAAAACCATATTTAGTCTGAGTTCCGGGAGCCTTGTCCTGCAAAGTAATGCCCGTCTTAATAACGGTACCCAGAGTTTTTTCAAAGAAGGGATCCAGATCGCAAATGCGAACCTCTTGACCAGCGAGTGCGCAATCCGCACCGCAGGTTTTTCCAACAGCGCCACCACCTAAAATCGCAACAGGAGCGTTCCTTAATTCATCAACATTGATCATGGTATATGTTCCCCCTTTTTTGTAATCTCCATCGTTTCACGTTGAAGAAGGCCGTCCTTTTGGACGACCTTCAAAGAATTTGAATACTTACTTAGAATACTGGCAATACTGAGCCTTGATAGTTGTTGGTGATGTAATCACGAACCTCGTCGGAATTCAGAGCCTTTGCCAAAGCTTGAATGCCCTCATTGTTTTCGTTGCCTTCCTTAACAACAAGCAGATTTGCATAGGTCTGAGCTGCGTCACCATCAGCACTTTCAACCGCCAGAGCATTGTCGTTTACGGTAAGGCCAGCCTCGATAGCGTAGTTTGCATTGATGCAAGCAACGTCGACGTCAGCTAATACCGTAGGAACAACTGCTGCCTCGAGTTCTTCAATTTGAAGATCGAGCGGATTGTCAACAATATCGTTGATCGTAGCATTAACGCCCACACCTTCAGTCAGAGTAATCAGGCCTTCCTGCTGAAGTAGCAAAAGGGCACGAGCTTCGTTCGTAGGATCGTTAGGAACTGCAACGGTTGCACCTTGCTGCAAATCATCAAGAGAGTTTACCTTGCCAGGATAGATAGCCAACGGCTCATAGTGTACTGAAGTTACACTTACCAAATGAGTTCCACGCTCAGAGTTGAAATTTTCCAAGTAAGGACCATGCTGGAAGTAGTTTGCATCAACTTCCCCATCTTCGGTTGCCGTGTTTGGCTGTACGTAATCAGTGAATTCGGTTACCTCTAAGGTATAACCCTCTTCTTCCAAAAGGGGCTTAACTACATCGTTGAGAATTTCTGCATGAGGAGTAGGTACAGCAGCTACCTTGATGGTTTTGTCAGCAGAGTCTTCAGAGGCAGAATCGGTTGAGCTACCACTGCATCCCGTTAAGGCAAGGGCAGCACAAAGAGCTACCGCAATCGTAATTACGGCAAACAGTTTACGAGAAATGAACTTTGTCATGGATTTTCCTTTCGAAGAAATGAGAATTAAGAATCGTATCTTTGCGTATCAGCAAATTTGAGAATCGGGCCATTGATCTTGCCCAGCACGTCGTCGGACTTGCGCATTCGAGCAATTCGCATTCGCTCGTTAAAGCTATTACAGCCGCGTAATAATTCTTTTGATAGACTGCTCACAAGTCCTCCTCTCGACGAGTTATAGATTCCTGATTCAGCATTTCTGAAAACACTTGAATTGCTTCAGGATTTCGATTGACGAGGTTCAATCCTACCCGCTTTTTCCCACAAGTGTTAATCCTAAAAACCGAATACTGGCTATAGTCGAAACCGATAACCCTTGTTAGCTGGGAAAATAGTTAAAACCATCCAAATAAACCGCAATAAAACACCCTTAACACTTGATTAGGAGCCGCTTGCTAGGGGCTGTTTGTTTGGGGTCGTTTGCTTTCTCTTTTGTTTTTTAAGCCTTACCAAGAAGCGAGAAACAGACTTGTTTCATTTGTTCACCATTTGCTAACCGTTTACTTTTCACTCGAAAAGTAACAAATGCCAAGCCTTTCATGACAAGCCCTCTATAATTCTGAGTAAGCTTCGAAAGGATGCCTCATGAACCAGCAACGCAAACATGATCTTTGCCTCTACCTGGTAAAGCGCCTCATGAAAGAGCGCCTAGACAATGGTGGATACATCACTCAAGCACTGCTTGATATTGTTCCTGACCGCACGGCAATAGAGACAGACAACGCCTCAACCACTCAGTTATGGCTTGCATTTCGAGCGCTCGTAAATATGCGCGAACCTTGGCGAGCTGATACAGACTTGCTTGCCGCACAAGATGAATTGCTTCAGGGAATGATTGAAGAGGCAGGAATCATAACCGTTGACGAAGCAACGCCATCGCCTCTCGATCCACGTCTTCGTCTTTGGAAAGGCGATATCACCACACTCGCAGCCGATGCTATTGTCAACGCCGCTAATTCTGGAATGACCGGTTGCTGGGCGCCCCTTCACTATTGCATCGATAACGCCATTCATACCTTTGCTGGAATGCAGCTTCGCTACGAATGCGCGCGCATAATGATCGAGCAAGGCCACGAAGAACCCACCGGCAAGGCGAAGATAACTCCCGCTTATAACTTGCCTGCCAAACATGTAATTCACACGGTTGGCCCTATCGCCCATGGTGCTCTTAATGACAAACTGCGCGAACAGCTTGCCTCAAGCTATCGGAGCTGCCTTGAAGCAAGTGTTGAAGCAGGAGATACCTCAGTGGCATTTTGCTGTATCAGCACGGGCGTATTTGGGTTTCCCGCAAAAGACGCCGCGCGCATTGCGGTAGACACAACACGCGCGTGGTTGGATGATCGCGAATCTGCAGGAAAAGAAATACCGATAATTGTTTTTAACGTTTTCCTCGACTCGGATGAAGATATTTACAAGAGGCTCCTAGAGATCTCGTAGCTCACCAGAGCCCCCTGAATCCAATTCTGTTATTCGCCGCCGATCGCGCCTCCTGCTCGTAGCTTTTCACTGCCGATCGCGCCTCCTGCTCGCGTCCACTCGTAGTTCAGCGTGATTTTTTATTTCGCAAAGCAAAAATAGCCACCGCAGCACCTACAATACCCAGGATTGCCACACAAGAAACAACCAGAAGCAGTATCCCATCCCCAGTTTGTGGAAGGTTTTTCTGCGCTACAGCATTGGACTGATTCTCGGAATGAGCTGCTGCTTTATTTTGGGAGTTCGAGTCATTATTTTCTGGAACCGCGCTTGATTCGTCGGCATTATCAGGCTCTGTCGGCTCTTTAGAATCGGTTCCTTGATCAGAATTTTCTCCGTAGGGATCGCCGCCATCACTGGGGTTATCGCCGCCATCGCCAGGCTTGTCGCCAGGTTCGTTTGGATTCTGGGGAACCTGAATGAGCTTATAAACCACCTGGTCTCCATCGGCATAAGGGCGAGCTAAATCACCAAAAGCAACAACTTTATTTTCCAGATCAGAACTCCAGGTTTTTGTACCATTGTCTAGCACTGCAGAAGGGAACTGATCTTTATCTAGTTCATATTTTCCACCAAGCGAATTCAAGATCTCAGCGATCATCGCCTGATCATCCGCGCCAAAATCGTTGAGACTTTTCGGAAAATCCTCAGCAGAAATATAATCCTTGTTATTACGATACGATCGCGTGAAATTCAGTGGAATTGACTGCGTGACACCTTGATCATCGATATATTGGAGAACGGTACCCACTGTAGAAGTTCCCTCTACTGCGATTCGGGCGCCATCCTTTAAGCCAACACGAGAAGGAAGAAGATCGTTCGAATAAAGCGTATAGGATAGATAAGCTGTCTTTCCCGCATCGTTGTCTAACGTAGCATCTTTTCCTTCAATTAGTACTCTTCCCAAAGTTGTATTACCAGCCATATTTCCTGCATCAATAAGCACCGCTTTGACTTGGCTCCAGTCGCTAACTTGACTTGCAGTTAAGAGGTTTCCCGTATCAGGAGCTGAAGCCTGAGCAAGATCGAACTTTTCGATCGAATAGTACACCTTAGTTTGCTGGCTTTGGGCGCCGTCGAGTGAAATCGGACCGTTCAAGGTAAAGTTAAATTCGCTTACTCTATCATCTGTCGCGGGAAGATTCACCGCAAGCTTTGCTCCTTTTACTTCATTTGCCGTGGCGTTGATGATATTTACCGCAAAAGCCATATCCTCGAACCCTTTATCGTCCGAACGACCAGCGTGGATAAAGTGCCCCTCATCGAGATTTCCGCTTGCTACTGAAAACGGCATCAGAGCTTTTGCTTGCAACACCGTCCAGTTACTTGTTCCGACGCAATACGTTTTATCCGCATGCCCTTCGGTCATTTCGGAATTCCACTGTTTTTCGTCGGTCGCCTTCTTATTGGTCATTCCTGTTGAGGTAGTGACAAAGGTATATATTTGATAGGTGCCAGGCATAAGATCGCCATCAGCAGCAAGATGAAAGGCATTAACTGCAGAGGTTTTCGTCTTAAACGAGTAGCCCGTACCAGAATAATCTGCCTTGATTACCTGATGGGCATCAGCACCACTTCCCGTCCAAAAGGTTGATACCTGGGGGTTTCCTGTAAGCCATTCCACTTTGCCGTTATACGTAAGCCCCGTTGGTAATACCGTATAGAAAATTGGCTCATAGATGGTATCAGTGGTGTCGTTTGAATTGCCCGTTCCCGTTACTGCCGTTTTACCCGCATCGGCAACTCCAGGCATCCTGCTCGACTGGTAAGTCCATACTGAAAGACTTGTTTTTAAGCTCTCAGCTCCGATCACTTTTTGTTCGCTCCATGCACTTGATTTTACTGAAGCTCGCATTTCTCCCTTATTGTTTGGCATTTTTTCTACTTCAAAAGAAAACGACGAGGTGAGTGTATCACCAACGGAAACCGCGTCGCCTGCCTTATGAGCGCCATCATCCCAAAGATAGGTTTTGGAAACCTTGCCATACACAATGAAGTTATTACCACGGGTATTAGTAGAAGCGTTATCGCTACGTGCGCCAGGTAGAACCTGATCAGGTTTCAGAATAGCCTGCTTGATTGTTTTGCCTTCCGGTGCGTCAAGAGAAGCACCCGCGTCAATGGTTCCTTCCGCAGTTGTGCCGTCGTTGTAAGTAACTTGATACGAAAACGATTTTGTTCCCGCAAGAGTTCCCGAACCTGCAGGAGTCTTTATCGAAGAAGCCGCCATACCATTCGCAACATCGATAGTAAACGTGGGGTTGCTTCCAAACTCAGCGCCTTCCTTTAGCACTAAGACAGAATCATTATCAAACCCAAACGTATTCAGAAATCCTGGGTCATTGCTTTCGTCTTCATCTAGCAAGAGTTCTCTTGAAGTAGAAACTCCCGATGCTGAAGTTTTAACCGACCCTGCCCCTAGTCCGCTGCTCAATCCACGAATGACTTCAGTCCACGGAGAAAAATCTGCGGAGATCACATCACCCTTTTCATTTACCTTTGTTTCTACATGGGCGGTTCCTGATGCCGTTAGATTAACGTCTGATTCCGGGATAGGAATTTCATAGGATCCAACAAGTTTGTATCCTGGCTTTGCTTGGTGATACTGCGCACCAGCTCCTTTTGGAACACTGATTAAAAGAGCACTTCCTGCTCCGCCTTCTTGGGTGATGGTCGTTCCGTCAGTAAAGCCATTGCTTGCTGCAGTAGCTTCAGCATCAAGCTGAAAACCTTCTGGCACTGGAATAGTGACTGTTGTGCCGTAATTGATGCCCGAATTCGCTTGAGCACTACTATAAGAAGTGCTGTCATCCACGCCGGTGTTTTCTCCTAAATTAACTTCATAAGTGTAGTTAACGTGAGGAATAACGGCTGGCGCACTTGAAGTAGTTGGATTGATGCGCTTTACGCTTGGGTTTATACCTGGCTTGATATACTGCGTAAACGACTCTTCTTGGATTGTTTCTCCGTCAGAACTGAGCTCGACCGTTTTAGCGGTCTCTCCGATCTCTTTTAGCAAGTTCTGTCCCGCATAATTGTTCTTCTGACTAAGGGTTATCGACTGATTAAAAGAACCTGCCTGCGAGAGTGTATCGGTAAGGTAGTAGTACTGGCTATCTTCACTGAGTTTTGAGGTACCTAGAGTTCCGATTTTTTCAAAGTCGAGATCGCTTAGTCCATACGTCTCTCCCTTTGAAATTTTAAGAACGAAACTATCGCCCTCTTTTCCTGAGCAATCGAGCACAATGATGATGCTCGTAGAGAGGCCATCATTGCCTATGCTGTTCTGATTGAGCGAAAAATGCGCTGACTTTGCTGCATTGGAGTTTGCTGGTGATGCCGTTGATTCTGTTGTCGACGAGGTTCCATTTTCACGTGTCACCGACACTGCGTCTTCTGACGTTGCTGGTGCCGCTGACAACACTGCCGAGTCCGACGTCTCTTCTCCCGATACCACTGGTGACACGGCTGATTCTGCTGTTGACGAGGTTGCATCTTCCGATGCCACCGATGCCGCTGGCGACATCGGTGTCGCCGCTGTCGCGCCCTCTGCCGCTCTCAAAGTTGTTAGCGACGCCGTTCTCGGGGTCGTCTCTCCAGATAATTCACTTACGCCCGCATTCTGTAAAGTAGTGCCCGTTTTCGCTTCTGGCTGATCAGCCGCGAAAGCAAGCGGCACAACCATTTGAGTAGAAAGCAAAATCGCAAGAGCACTTGCAAGAATTTTATACATACTAATCGCCACCTTCACTGACCGTAACGCACGGTTTTAATCGCTACGTTTGTTGGTCAGTGCAATCGAAATCCTTAATTCTGGCATCGTGTTTTGGTCTCTTTTCAAGTGCTCTGTATACCAACTTACCGACGCAGAATATTCCCCAAAGGTGGTCCGTTTGGAATTTGTTACTAACCAACTCCCATTTTAAGAGAGCAATCATCATTTATTAGAATCTGTGGAGAAGCGGGTTTTCACGGTTTGGAGGACTTTATCAAAAGGATCACTTTATTTGACTGAAGTGGCAATTTGTGGAGAAACAGAATTTCCGGTTTTCGGCGGCATTTTTGATATTAAGGGGCAAGATGAAAGAGTTCAGTATATTCGTAGATGGATCAGGCGAACAAGATGGTGCATCTTTCGAACTATATTCGGGCCAATTCATACATAATGGCTCGAACAGCAAAAAGACCGTTATGAATATAAACTAGCAAGATTGAAGGACGGCAAGATCCCGAGTTCATGGGGCATCAACAATATAGCTTTTTGAACTCTAAATATTTACGATACTCCTCTTTAATATCCTCTGAGCGCATCATCATTGATTGGCTTGTTGCCGTATTCGTCTCGCTCTCCATCTTCATCAAGATAATCAAGCCAGGGCATATCTTCTTTAGCAAAAAGTGTCATGATCTCAACGTCTCCCTAATTTCCGCAAAGAATAAAAGTCGAAGGAGCACCCCAACCGCTCCTGTTTCTTTGACTCGTGGTCTGCTGATCGAGCTGAAACAGGCGTGCAGAATTTCCTTTTCTCAAAGCTATAGTTGATAATGCTACCATCAACACATAGGAGTACAAACAATGTCTATCCTAGATGAAAACGACAATGGCATAGTCGATGCCGACAAGGCAGGAAAAGCACTATTAGCAGCTGACGAATACGACAAGACTTCCATGAGCACGAGCGGATGCTCGTGCCGCGGAATCGCTATAGGGGTATTCGTGGTTGCGCTTGCGCTTATGGTGATAGCAACGATTTTTGGCAGCTGATACCTGCCTTGCCATGCGCCTGCTGCATGCTGCTTGGTTGCTCAGTTCTTCGGGGCTTTCTTCTGATTGGGCTTCGGGAACGGAACTATCGCTGCCCCGTCGACCTCGTCTTCCTCCAGCCGCGGGCGACTGATAATGTCGAACGCCTCTTCCTCAGTGATGATTCCTTTGAGTACAGCCTCACGAAGGGCGGAGCCTTGTCTACCTGCTTCATTGATTCTATTGAGCTGTTCGCGGGTCATGTAAATGGACATTTTTTCTCCTTTCATCGATGTTGGCAGGACCACCTTGCTCTATTGAGTAGGTTGGTGCCGGGGTCATAGAGCCAACTCTCTTATCCCGACTCTTGATAAAACAGATACTTCTAATTTAGAAGTTGCATTTATACTAACAGAACGCAATGAGTACCTATCAGTTATTTATCTTTTTACCTAATTTGTTCTTAATTGGACGACGGGACCCATTCGGGACTCACGGGGTAAAATGCCCCATAAAATCAACGCCATCTGTATAGCGGGTAATTTATTATTTCGAACGCTTTGTATTGACGTGTCTCAAACACAAAAACAGGCCAGCCGCTAAACGACTGGCCTGGAAATTTTGGTCGCGGGGGCTGGATTTGAACCAACGACCTCCGGGTTATGAGGTCGTCATTTCGTAGTCTTTATATATGAAACTGATTTTATTGGATATTACGTCATCCCTGTTAGACTGCTTATTTTCTTAAAACTGATTCTTCTTTTAAGAGATTTTTCGACCCTAATTCGACCCTAGCTAACTTGATTAGGGTCGAATTTAAGATTAGACTTACGCCTAAAGCCCCTGAAGGCTTTAAGGCGTAAGTCTTAAATCTGAAATGAGATCGTCAAATGGCATATACAGTTAACGGCAAAGGAAGCTATTGGGAGATACGTCCTGGTTACTATAAATACCGATTCAGTCTCGGCAAAGATCCTCAAACAGGAAAGTATCGCTATTCACCCAAGCGCACACTGCATTGCAAGTCAAAGAACAAACGAGGCAGAGAAGCAGAGCTTCGATCCGCCATGGAAACCTACAAACAAGAGCTTATCAACGGATACCCAATAGTCTCTCACAGATCAAAACCTCTGACAGTTGGAGAATATGCTACCCAGTTCCATAAACTACGCGCAGGAACCCTCAACTCTCCACTGTCATACGAACGAGAAGCAATCGACATCAACCATATAATCGAGCTATTCGGAGACATCAGAATCACGGCGCTCTCTGCTCCAATCATAAAGCGTACCTATTCTGATGTTAGGGAATCCTCCAGGTTCTCCCAGAGTGAATTGCACAAGATTCATGCCAAGCTCTCCCAAATCATGAAGGAGGCCGTGAACGATGAAATCGTACCGAAAAACCCTTGCTTGAAAATCTCCGTGCCTCGACCGCAAGCCACCGAGAGAAAAGCCCTTTCCGCATCTGAAGCAGCACGACTACTTCAATGTTTGACATCACATTATGAGGAATGCAAGTTGGGCAAGAGTATCACCGACCTGCAGGTCATCCCCCATCTCATTGGAACGATGCTTCTATTGGATACTGGAATGAGAAGAGGCGAGATGCTTGCTTTGGATTGGGGTCACACCGACCTGGAATCGGGGACTGTCCATATTACCCTCCAATTCGCCAGAGACAAGCAAATACGCGCACCTAAGAGCAGAAAGAGCAAACGTTTTATTCATCTGAGTGATACTCTGGTTTCCGTGCTCAGGGAGTGGAAAGAACTCCAGGTCCTCTACTTCATACAGATTGCAAAAGAGCAGACTCCTTCGACCCCCATCGCAAATAATGCATTGGGAGAATATCTCGATCCAAACAATTTCAATAGATGGTTCAGAAATTGGTGCGTTGATAATCAATTCGGACAATATTCTGGAGAACAATCCCATTATTACGATTCGAAAGGCAGAAAACGCTATAGAAAAAAGGGCTACACAGGTCTTACACCCCATATGCTCAGACACACTCAAGCGACCTTACTGATTGGCGCCAATACAGACATCAAAACCGTTCAGAACCGTCTGGGTCATGCCTCGGCAGACATGACGATCAATACCTACAGTCATGCAATAGCGCAGAAAGACGCCGAAGCAGCTTCGACGTTCAGCGAACTTCTTAACAATTACTGATAGTTAATTCTTGTTTAATCTTAAGGTATACAGCTGCATCATGGCCACGATATTGACATTCCTTGGTAGCACACCTTACAATATGGCCATAGTAGAGCTGCAGACCTAACGAGGTAGTAAGAAATGAAGAATTTCATTAAGCGAAGACTGGGTATGGGCTTAACTGCTTCAGATCTTTTCGGAAAACCGAAAGCCAAACGGTTCAATTATTCCTCTGAGTCCAACGCCCTGATCCTGGATCAAGCTGTGCAAGACAGAGCAGCTATAGCGGAAACGACATATAGTTCTGAAGTTGAGAATCTTCTTATTGAAGAATTCATTCCCAAGAACAACCTTGCACGCAAATTTTACTGTAGCGTATTGCTAGGAAAGGTGAATTGCCTATCGAGCTCGCGTTGGAGCAAATACGGAATTCGCGAAGCCGCCGTGGAGATCTTCGAATACGAATCGTGCGGAACAGGCTGGGAGCCCCGTCACGACGGAACCGGTATTGAGTTCGTCGATTTCATAAACAAGCTCTTTGTTAAATACGATGTCAAACTCGACCGCGACAACACCGACAAAGACAACGATTGCATATACAGTTTAATCAAATACGCAAAATACTTGGCAGAGAATCTTGATAGAGCCGCCAAAACAGAAGACGACAAACAACTCTTGGAGATTGAGGAAATTGCGGCTGAAAGCTTCCGCCAAATCCACAACGAGCTCAGTAATGAATCAAAGAGCTATCGGCTGGTCTACGCCCTTAGTCCTGTGATTAGGTACTGGAACCTTCTTTCTCGGCACCAAAACACATGGCGATACCTGATATTCCTCATTCAAAGCTCCACCAACTGGGACGACTCGCCAGAAGACAGAATAGAATTCCGCGAGGTCATCAGTAAGTTGATGGAACATTGGGAATACACCGAAAGCCGTGATAACAAAATGGCCGACCCCATCAAGGAGACAACCGAATACCAATATATCGACATGGCCAACGATTCCGTACTAAGAGCCCCGAAAAACTGGATTCTACTGAATGAGGAAGAATCGCTTGATTGTCGATACGCTAGTGTACTCGAAATCCAAAATGGAGAGTCCTATAATGCGCCAACTTTTCTTTATATCAGCAACACCCCAACCCGTAATCTCGCAGACGAGGAAAAACTTGAGATCCTGCGATTGGCAGCATCTTCGTGGGAGCAAATGGAAGACATACTTACTGACAAAGTGGAACTCGAATATGGATCTGATGGGAGCCTGCTGAACTACAAGGAGTGGTCATCTGCTCCAAGACCCAAATTCCTGACCGTCCACTCAATCGAGGAATACTTATACAGTTCGTACGAAGACAAAGCGGTCATCATGCCGCGAGACGAAAAGGAGGTGCAATAGCAAACAGACTCAAGTTGAATATATAAACCCGCCCCGCTCTTTCCCCTCGGTCGCCAAACTTTGCGGAAGGAGCAAGGCAAGCATGAAAGGATTGTACTATGGAACCCGTTAGTACTGTCAAACAAGGACGCAACATTGGAAACGACAGACTTCTCAGCATCGAAGATGTCGCGAGCATTCTTCATGTCTGTCCCGTTACCGCCAGCAAAATCATGAAAGATACTGGCAGGTCGATCACTCTTAGACGAAGAATCTATATTCTTGAATCGAATTTCCTCAATTTCCTTCGAGAGATCGAGGGCCCCAATGAATAAGGAAGTTCATTTCGTGATTGACAAGCTCGATTCTCTCGTCAATCGGGCTGTCGAAGATAAGCCTTTCGCCCATTTGCCCTTCAGAGAACTCGATGCCCTCATCGGTGGTGTCAAGCTCGGACGTCTCGTAATCCTCTCTGGAGAGCCAGGAGCGGGAAAGACCACACTTGTGCATCAGATCGCCGATTCTCTTGCCGAACAAGGACATCCCGTGCTGTATTTCTCCTATGAAATGCCACCATCCGCTCTGGTCGCAAAATCCCTGGTGCGCTTAAGCAACAACTCTCTAACCATCCGTGACATAAATCATAGAGACGATGACCCGTTCGTCCAACAAGAACTCAATGAGGCCATAAAACGATACAAAAATGCAGCCAGCAATCTGGCCCTTATTTCAACATCGAAACCATGCACCACTACCGATATTGGAGTGATGGTCGGCAACTGCGAAGGACGATTCAACAAGAAGCCCATTGTCATAGTCGATTACCTGCAGATTGTCCCCACGGACAGTGATATAAGCGATGAGAGGCTCCAAGTAAAAGAAGTAGTATCCGCTCTTCGAAGAATCGCAGTATCGCACGATGTTCCCATTTTTGCCATCAGCTCAGTAAACCGTTCGAGCTACAACAAAACGAAGGTTGGCTTGGACAGCCTGGGATCGAGCAGTTTTATCGAATACAGCGCCGATTCCGTCCTATTCCTATCAATAGAAGGTAAAGGAGAGGAGCGAATCGTCAACTCCTCCCTGCCAATACGACCAGTCTGCGTAAGCGTTCTCAAGAACCGTTATTCTTCCGTTGGTGAAGCACGGTTCCTGTTCGAACCCTCCAAGGCCAGGTTCCTTGAAAGGCCGACCGATGGATAAGAAGCTATACCGACTTAATGTTCGCGTGACCAAAACCGAGCGCGCCGCCATCCAGCGGCGCGCAAGTGAGCTTGGAATTTCCGTATCCGAATACATAAGGCGCGCAACTCTCAGCGATTCGGACCGCCCCGTGATAAGAACCGATCACAACACCTTAAAGGCCTTGTACTCGAACATGCGAAAAGCAGGATCGAATCTAAATCAGATTACACGAGAGATTAATTCTCGACATAACATTAAGAGCAGAATACCTGAACTCAAAACGTCAATAGACGCACTGTCTAAAGCATGTGAAGACGTCTCAAGATTTATTTTCGACGCTCGTCATTCCTTGTAGTATCCGTTAGGAAATCACAATGAAAGAATCAATTTTAAAGAAGGCGGTAGCCGTTCTGGTTACCATTGCCTCATGTGCCCTGTTATCACTGCTAACTGCCCCCTTGTTCGCCCACGTAATCATCTTCGTCATAGAAAAGGGGGCGACTTCCACATCACTGGTCGAGTTCCATGCATTAAACCCCCTTGAATACCTGAACGTCTCCTTTCAATATTTCGAACACTTGAAAGAGTTGGGCTATGGGTTTATTTATCCTGCTCTCATGCTGTTCTTCATCGCAATCATCGGGCTGTCGTTCTACAGGTATCGACTACTAAACCCCAATAGGAACGTGCGGTCTGGTGTATTGGGGCAAGCCGAGATATTCAATACTCCCCGATCAAGAAAGAGCCGAAATACTTATTGGAGTGGAGACGGAAATGCTCCAGGAGCATCTCTGGTATACGGTTTCGAACATGGATCCATGATTGGAGACCCCAACTTCACCCATGGAATTGTCGTCGCCAAGAGCGGTTGCGGCAAGAGCCGTAGCATCGGCTATGCCTCCCTGTTCTGGAACGTGAAGGCCAACGCCAGCGTGATCTACACAGCGCGAAAACTCACCGACTATAAGCTCACCTATCAAGCTATTGAAAAAGAAGGATACAAGACGTTCCTTCTCGACCTAGAGAAACCCAAACGTGGACACCGTTTCAATCTGATGGATACCGTCAATTGCTTCTGCCGAGAGAATGATATTGCAGGAGCGCAACGCTCTGCTCGACAACTCGCGCAAGCATTTATCAAACACGATGAGAAGAACCCCTATTTCAGCAACTCTGCCCGCGCCCTACTTGCCAGCACAATCCTAATTGTCGCCATGGCAAATATTCCCGATACAGAGAAGAACCTAGTAAGCGTCGCACAAACCATCCGCATAGGACTCACAGGAAACGGGAAGGATCCGGGAGCGCCCCTGAAGGATTACATCCGATCCCTCGGAGCAGACCATCCCGCATATCGCGCTGCCGTCGACGCCCTTCAGGACAACGGAACCACAGCAGGCAGGAACGTTGCATCCACCCTAATGACCGCCATTACGGTTTTGGGCGATGAAGGAATCGAATGGATGCTATCAGGAAGCGATTTCACACTGAAAGAGCTGGCTGAGAAAAAGTGTGTCTTATTTCCTCACTGCCTGGGCGAAGATGACCCCTACAACACAATTCTCTCCGCCCTCTACTCACAGCTCTGGACCACTCTTCAGGAGACCAGTGCAGAACACGGGGAATCCCTTCCCCACCCTTTCGTGATTTTAGGTGACGAGTGGGGAAATCTTCCCTATGTTCCTTGTCTGGGCGAAATGGTCTCTCTAGGAAGGAGCATGGGATTGCATGTTTTTGTTTTCGTGCAAAATCTAAGCCAGCTGAACAAATACAACCAAACCAACGATAGCGGTGCTGGGGTCGACAAGCTCCTCGGTTCCATGAACCTCCAGATAGCCATGAGTGTCATGAAGACAGAACCTGACGGACGATATTTCAGCGATTTAGCGGGCAAGAAGACAATTCTTACTCGTTCTGAGACGAGAAACCACACCATAAGCACGAGCGGCTCCAGTAACGGAAGCTCCCTTCAAGAGCATCAGATAGAACTGATTCCCGCCTACACCCTAAAGGACAGGGTCCCCCTTCGTGATGGCATCATCGTTATCAAGGGTGGGGAGAACACTGCACCAGGAAACGAAGGGGTCTTCGAAATGCCCGTAGTAGATGCCACCAAGATCAAGGCAGTCAGCGATTTCTTTCACCTGGGCACGAAGAAGGAAGACGAAAGACATTGCATGGAAATCGAAATGCTGCTGAGTGAACGGGCGGCGAAGGTCGATCCTGCGATCCCAAGCTGGTCTCCACGCTTCCAAGAACATGAGAGCGAGAAGACCAGGCAGGAGAACGTGGAAAATGACGATCTTGCTCTCTGGCTGTAGGTGAAAACGATGACGGCCATCAAGCAGGTTTCCGTGACCACGACAGCTCACGCCAAGAACCTGGCGAAATACCTCAACGATGAACGCGCAATAGCACGATCATCTCAACACATCATCAACGAGGATGATTGGGAAAAGGAGATGAAGCGCACACGAGAAGCCTACGGACATGACAAGGTAAGTCGTGCAGGAGCTGCCAATACCATCATGTACCACCAAGTCCTCGCCTTCAATCCAGACGAATGCGATGTCAACGGAGGCAGAATAACGCCTGCATTCGCAATGAAATATGCAAGGCACTACATTGAACGGCGCTACCCCAATCAAGAGGCGGTCTGGGTCCTACACAAAGAGCATTGTGCTGCCGATCATACCGATCGCTATGCGGTGCATATCGGGATAGGAAGAACGGACTTGGAGACAGGAAAGCGCCTCAACGAAGGACGAAGCAAATATGCGAAAGTCGAACGCGCAAACACCGTGCGTGATATGGACAGGCTCTTCGGCCTACATCAAATGAAGGCGGGCGTGCGCAACAGCAAAGTGCATGCCAGACAGCCATCGAGAGCGGAACGAGAGATGGTCCACCGCGGCCTGAAGAGCAAGGTGCGCTACATCAGGAACTGCATCAAACACGAGATGCAGGCCCTGATGCGCGATCCTCATCAAGCGAGCCTGAGCGAGCTAAAACGACGACTTGCCAACAGGGGCGTTTCGATGAGGGCATCGATATCGAGAAGGGACTTCACCTTCGAACATGACGGAGTCGAGATCAACGGCGTCAGCTTGGGACGCGGATACAGCGGCCAGACCCTGACCCAAGTATTGGAGCACGGTATGGAGAAGGACAAAGGACTCGGTCTCGAAAATGGCATGGAGCGTTGAGGTCGATGCCCGAACACGGGTGTGATCGCGTTCGCGCCCGTGTTACGTTCCAACTGAAGCCATTCTCCAGTTGGAACGCTCTTGTTTTTCGTGAGCGAAAAACAAGACGCGTCCCCAATCAAAGCCGTTCATAGAACACAATGAACTGGGACGCGAAAAGCCCCGCAGGGGCAAGATTGAATGTGCTCCTAAATTTGCGAAAGCTAATTTGTGAGTACATTCACACATCTTGCAATACGTGCGCGACTCGCCGCCCGCACTGCTCAAGGCGAGAGAGCGCGTATTGTGAGTGCCCCATTGGCAACGCTGAGCGCGCGTCACCAAGCGCTCTGCGTTCGCTTCATCTAGAGGGGAACGAGAACCCTGCAGTCGGATGACGGCGAGGTCACCCGAGCCGTCGAGCCGATGCAGGGTGGCAAACAAAGCGACTGAAGGCGCTGTCTTCACAGGAGCTTTGCAATGCGCGCAACATTCCGCATGGCCGACAACCGTTACCATGGCAAATCACGCATTCCACAGATCAAGAACCTGCATAAGCAGGTTCTTGATCGCCCCTGGAGGGGCAAGGAGGCCATCTAGTCCCCCTGGGAGCCTATGTTGGTGTGCCAGCGGAGAAACGCCTTCGATTCACTCAAGACGATCAGAGCCACTGCGTCGAATCGGATTCTCTTATCGCAGAGCTCGCCATGTTCAGCCAGCCACTTGGCAGCATCGATCTCTGCTTGTTGACGATCGAACTGGTCAGGTTCAAAGCCGCCTTCTGCGCCTTTGGACCACTTGAGCTTCACGAATACCAGCACATCATTGTCATCGATGATCGCATCGAAGCTCTCATATTCAGGTGATTCTTCGATGATGTCCTTACCTCGATATTCAAAGAACTTGATCATCGAGCGATGTGTTCTCTCCTGGTAGTTGATTGCAGTTTCCATGAGTGCCTCCTTTTGTTCTGGGCTGCTTCCTTCAGCTGCCCTGTGGCTCGGAAGACGCAGACAAGAAGATGCTGTACAAGGGTAAAAAGAAAACACCGCGCTTTTCAAAAGCTGCGGTGCTTGAATTTCTAATAAGTTTTGCGATGCGAAAGTTTTAGAAATTTTTTCTGACCCTTGTATGGCTCCTTCTTGCCTGCGAGTCTTTGAGCTTCAGGAGCAAGCGAAGGAAGGTTCTGAAACGCTGAAGGTACTCATAACGCAATTGCCTCCAAGAAAGCCCGCCTTATGCTCATTCAAAGAGCTAGAGGTGAGGGCTGAAACGTCCTGATATGAGCAGATTTGAGAAGCATCATCGCAATGATGACATGGGTTGAAAGTTGATTTCCAGAAGCACAGAACGGCTCTGCTTGACTATGGGAGCGCCCTGCAAGCCATTACGACGGTGGCTTGCAAGTCCTAACGCCTGAAAACCGCTTCCGAAAACGAAGCCTGTGCGCTACGCTACTTGTTGTCTGGAATCGTTTTCTCTTTTCGCTTTCTGGGACACCTATTGATCGCATGACGCCTTGTAATACCCCAAGGTGAAGAGCGTCTATCGAAATCTGTTTTAATCAGTTACGACTCCCCAGGAGACCGTCATTGGAGTTTCTCTTCTTGGCAGTCAACGTCTTTCCAATGAGCCTTTCAAGACGGGCCGCCTCCATATCATTGGCGCCTTTTCAATACCGAAATACTCATTAGATCTGTTCCTCCTCAGATTCTTGTCTGATTTCGAAATACAGATCGTCTCCATTTAGTTTCATTAGTTCGAATACGCCTTCAAGGACTCTCATCTTCGAAGCTGTTGAAGTTGCGAGATAAACATAGAGGTCTTGGCCAATGTTGGTCCATCCCGCTTTCGGCTCACCCATGGCTTCGATGAACGTTCCTGGGAATTCTTTATATTCGGCAATACGATGCATCCCAGCGGGATCAAGTTCGCAGAGCTGTCGCAATACTCCTTCCGTTGCATCTTTCCAGGTAGTAACACTTTGCTTCGTTTCCATGAAGGTGTAAGACGCAACGCGTGTTCCCGTGAAATCGAAATCGTCATCCAATGAGTGCAGAGTGCTGGACGCTTGCTTTGGCTCAAAGGAAACTTGCGTCAATGGCCACAGTTTCAGGAACAGAGCAACCATGATATCGCTGCGCTGCTCAAGTTCATCTAAGGTCCATTTCACTTGCTCTCCGATCCACCGATTTAGGGGAAGAGGAGAATCTTTGAATCCATCTTCCATGATGAGCTTCTCTTTAAAGGTTCTGTTGCTGTACTTGCTGTTGTAGGCAGTCAGAGTCAAATTTGCGATTCTATTCTTCCATGTTTCATGGATCTGCTGATAGTCTGGGCCGAGGTCTTTCTTCCATGCTTCGGTGAGCGTTTGAGGCATGATATGCTCGACGGAGAGGCCGTGATCTTTCGCTTGCATCATTTCGGGAACATTGAGCGTCTCGTACGAGTCTCCGTTTTCGAGGCGATTGAAGTAATAGATCTTGTTCTTTGGTCGCATATTGTAAAAGTCGCGAACGCGGACGCTTGCCTCGAACTCTTCATCGTTCGGGAAACGTGTCGTGCCTGACTTGTGCTCCAGGGCATAGATAACAGCTTTCGCATAGTCTTTCTTGTCTTCGATGATTCGCAATGCCTCATTGTTGAGTGATGCGAATATCTTGTTTAGCGCGTTAGTTGGTACTTCACAAACAAGCCTTCTAAATAGGAAACTTTCAACGGTTGCCAGAACGGTGCAGAATTCATCTTCTGTGAGGTCGTTGGACTTGAATCTCTCGAAAAGTGCAAAGAAGAATGGATTCACCACGGACATTTCCATCAATGCAAGACGCCTGAGAATCATGTCTGCCTTGTGAATGCCTGTCGTACCTGTTGCGATTTCGTTATAGAACTTGGCATGGTGCTTCAGGTCTTCTAGCAGCGGTTCCGTTTCGAGCCCTCTGTATTCAACGTAGTTCTTGAATACACCATAGACTCCGTTGATGGTTGGCCACTTCGCCAGTTTAAAGGTGAGGTATTGGCGGATGAACTCGCTGACCTGGTAATTGGTCAGTACTTCGATCTTGTTCCAATAATCCTCATACATGCGTTCCTGTAATTTCTGGTCCAAGCCCATGAGGATGTAGTTCCTGATCTTGTCTGCTTCACTCAGATCAAGACCAGTGGAGTTGAGGCTTTCGAAGATGAGTTGAGGATCGTCATCACTATCAAGCGTGATGTTGATGACGATGAGCTTCTTGATGGCTTCAAACAGATCATCAGCTAAGACGCCTGACTTCCCGATCTCTTCGTAGAAGTACAGGTAGTTCTGAGTGATGTTCGAGTTTCTTTCGAAGTCCTCATGTGCCCCAAACAGACTGTTGAATGCTTTCATATCGTTCTTGACGGGTTTCAGCTTGATCTTCTTGTTCTCAGGCTGCCATTTGTCGATGAGGAACTCCTCTTTAATCATGGCGGCCAAATAAGGCGACTCGCTTTTGACTTTTTCTTCCGTGATGAGATTCATTAATGCGAGGAGCATCAGCGACACGGTGGTGAGTCGCTGCTGACCATCAATGATGATGAAATCGTTACCTTCGGTTGATGCTACGATGCTGCCGAAGAAATGAGAGCTCCTGTTATGGCTGATGACATCAAGCAGATCCCTGAACAACTGCTGACAGTTGTCCTTTTTCCAGTCGTAGTTGCGCTGATATACAGGGATCACGAAGCGCTTGCTTGAGCCCTCCATGAATTTCAGGATCGGTTGGGAATCACCCTTCATCTTTTCCTCCGTTGGTTATTGCCCACGTGCTCATGAGCGTTGTGTTTACTGATTAATGCGCTGGCTGGAGACAGCGCATTGTTAGTTCGAATCGTTGGTCAGCTCGGCGTAGAGCTTGAACAGATGGGCTACGATTTTCTCCTCATCACCGTTGAAGTCCACGCCGTAGGCGGCTTCGACGGCAGCGTCGAGTTCCCGATGGGCTATTTCCAAGTTAGTTGGCATTTTTTTGGGATCATACAAGTAGGCCAAAGATCGTGTAGGATAACCATTGCGAATGTCGAGCACGGTCTGGGAATATCTTTCGATTTGTGTGCGAATATCATTCGGTATGGCCTCGTCCGCAGGAACGCCAGGATGGGCTACGGTTCCGGGCCATACAAAGTTGTTGTAGACAATGTCTTTTGAATACGTGTAGTCGCTCTTTAATCTTGCTCCGACAGCTCTCAACCAGGCATTATGAACAGTAGACATCAATATACCTAAGTGATACAGGTTCGCGTTCTCTATCACGAATAGTTTGTTGCCAGCAATAATGCCATCATCTAGATAACCCATAGGAACGTATTTCCTGCGCTGGGAAGAGACGATAGGTATTGCAATGAAATGATCAGGGTTGCGCTGTTCCCGGAACAGATGAGGCGTATTTGCTTTTTTACGCGCTCCGGTATCATTGCTGTTCGAGCGCATCTCGCGAACCTTGGCAACCCTCTCTTTCACAAGGGGCATAGTGTCAATGACCGATTCATCGACCCCAGCTAACCATAGGCACCATCGTTTCTTATTGTTAATGAACTCATTGCCCATCATGTATCTTTTGATGTAGGGAATGGCTTTTGGCTCAGACGCAATGAATTCATCGAGTTCATTTGCTTCGATAATGAGGTTGCCCCCATCCATTGCTTGGTTTCCCATGACCATTTTTGGAACATTAGATATGGGAGATGATCTGCTCACGACATATATGTCCCTAAAATCGAGCAAATAGCAATTAATATTTTGCGCAATACGGACCCGTCCGGTCGTGAATATGTATTTTCTTTTACGTTCTATTTCAGAGAATCCCACAATAACGCAATGAACATGTGCACTGTCTGCAGCCTCGCTATCCCAAACAAAAGAGCGGTAAGCGAAATTAATTCGAATAGGTGCTTCGTTCTGAAGAACGCTCCATAAATCGGCTGCCATCTTTCCTTGGCAAACTGAATTGGTTGAAACGAATGCGGCTTCAATCTCGAAGCCATGCATGTAATGTGTTGCTTTAAGATACCACCCGCATACGTAATCAAGGAGTTTTGCTTGTTTTCCGAAAAGGGAGTGCAGATCGTCTTTTTGCTCTTTCGAAGCGAATTTGAAACCTACAAATGGGGGATTGCCCATGATGTAGCTGCATTCCGAGGAGGGCAGCACGTCGTCCCAGTCGATGCGCAAGGCATTCGCCTCGACAATGTTGGCGGTGTCGCGCAGCGGGAAGTCCTCGGCGGAGACGTCGAGTAGCATGTCGGTCTCGTTGTTCGCTTGGAGTTGTGCGATCCACAGTGCCGTGCGAGCTACGTTGGCGGCGAAGTCGTTGATCTCTATGCCGTAGAACTGAGAGAGCGTGACGCGCTCGTTGCTCTCTTCAGAGTCATCGTCGAGAACCAATTCAACCTGCCCATTGTTAAGCTCTGAGAGCGCGTCGTCCTCCAGGCGACGAAGAGACAGGTACGTCTCGGTGAGGAAGTTGCCCGAACCGCAGGCGGGATCGAGGAACTTGAGACTTGCGAGCTTCTTACGGAAGCGGCGCAGGGCGTTCTTCTTCTTGCGCGGCGTTATGCCCTCCTGCGAACGGATGGAGTCGAGCTCCTCTTGTAGGCCGTCAAGGAACAGCGGGTCTATCACCTTATGGATGTTCTCTGGGCTGGTGTAGTGCATGCCTCCCGAGCGGCGAGTTTCCGGGTTCAAGGTTGACTCGAAGATGCCACCGAAGATGGTGGGGCTGATCTGCGACCAGTCAGTCTGCTGGGATACTTCGAAAAGGAGTTTGAACTTGATCTGATCAGTGAAGTTGGGAATCTCTGAATCCTCTGCGAACAGGCCACCGTTTACATAAGGAAAGGGCTTGACTGACTCGTCGTAGGGATCACGTTCAGCAATTGGTGTATCGAGAGCCTTAAACAGACGCTTAAGCGCAACGCGAATGTTTTGAGGCTCGACGTTTCTCAGATAGTTCAGGAACGCATCTTTAGGGAAGAGCTCCGCGTCCTCGCAGAACAGGCAGAACACCAGGCGCACGCAGAGTATGTTGAGTGCCTTCTGGTTCTCCTCGGACTCCGGGTCAATGTACTGGTTTTGCAACATGGTATGCAATTCGCCGATAAGACGGCCAGCCTCCATGGAGACCTTCTTTTCGCGCTCTGCGCGGCTGTTGGCAGGGTCAGTAATGAAGCCGAGCAGGTGCGGATTTTGTCCTAGCTCCTCCAAAGTGAACTCGATGTACTTGCTTGCAAGTTCAGTGCGAGCATAGGCATCACGATCGTGTACACGGAAGGTAGAGAAGTTACACACAACAATGAAGCGTGGCTGGAGGTTACGCGGGAAGCTCTCTGCGTAGCCAAGAGCCTGCTCAAAGGGCGTAACCATACGACCTTGACGCTCCTCAGGTTTGTCTAGGTCGACACCTAGGCCTTTCTGCTCAATAATGACCCCAGCGTCTGGGATGAGGCAGTCAATGAAACCGCCCGATGCGGTACGGTATTCAAAACGGCACTTCGCACTGACCTTTTCTATACCAACGACATCACGGAGCAGTTCTGTCCAGAAAACCTGAGCATCTCCTTTTTCGTAGCCGCGATCTTCCCAGTTGTCAGCAAACAATTTAGCGGATTTCTTTCTTTCATTAACGTCCATCAGACACCCTAACCAGGTCAAATAACTTACTCAACACATTATAAAGATGCTTCTTATCCAGACCACTAAAGAATTATCCCTGGAGACAATGTTGATAAATTTCGACTAAATACCTTGATTGAATCATGGATTTTATCTTCACAAAATCACTTTAATTAATTTTCGACCCCAATTCGACCCCAATTGGCAATTCTATGAGTTATGGGAATAAAAAAGCAGGCCAACCGAAACACCGATTGACCTGCTGAAACATTTGGTCGCGGGGGCTGGATTTGAACCAACGACCTCCGGGTTATGAGCCCGGCGAGCTACCAGACTGCTCCACCCCGCACTATCTGGTTGCGCCCTAAGCGCAATAATTTATTTTATATAGCTGAGAATTTAATGCAATGGAAATATGACTTATTCACAAAGTTATCACAATTATCCAGATTAAAGACTCCGAAAACGGATTATCAAAATTTCATGCCCCCCTCTTGATCAGGTATTACAGG
>ERZ826146.1030-NODE-1030-length-28534-cov-7.928368_pt1 | contig 28534 bp, 16 predicted proteins | sample MGYA00519857_ERZ826146 | MGnify/ENA primary metagenome ERZ826146 (study PRJEB31778, sample SAMEA3449222) | human gut metagenome | biome: human gut; feature: human-associated habitat; material: faeces | place: United Kingdom | collected 2010/2012 ...
AACACCGCACAATTCCCGCCTGACGGCTTAAGCACCGCTCCGGCGGCTGCGGCACTTAGAATTGTGCGGTATTGCCTAAGAACCAACAGGAAAGTGTGGATCACTATGACCTACCATGACATCAAACACAATGCCGAAGTAAACGAGCTGCTGAAAAAGGGCAACCAGAATTTGGGACTTTTGGGCTTTACCGACCATTCGCAGGCGCACTGCATCCATGTGGCGGAAACCGCTACGCACATCCTGAAAAAGTTTGACTACAGCGCCCATGATATTGAGCTTGCTAAAATTGCCGGGTACATGCACGATATCGGCAACGCCATCAACCGCACCCACCACGCGGAATACGGCGGCCTGCTGGCCAACGAGATTTTGAAACAGTATGATTTGAGCGTTGCGGACCGCATTACCATTGTTTCGGCCATTTCCAACCATGACGAATCCACCGGCGGCGCGGTGGACCCCATTTCGGCTGCGCTGATTATTGGCGACAAAACTGATGTGCGCCGCAGCCGCGTGCGGGAAAAACCCAAAGCCAGCTTTGACATCCACGACCGGGTCAACTATGCCGTAACGGACCAGACATTAAAGATCAACACCGACAAAAAGGTCATCTCGCTGAATCTGCAGATCGACACGGACATCTGCTCGATGTACGAATATTTCGAAATTTTCCTGAACCGCATGCTGATGTGCCGCGGCGCCGCTGACCTGCTGGGCGCCACCTTTAAGCTGACGGCCAACGGGGCGAAAGTGTTGTAAAATTATAATCCTGTATCAAAAAGCTCAGGCTGTTCCCTGTTGGGGCAGCCTGAGTTTTTATACCATGGAAAATCTTTCCGCCGTTTTACAGATTCAGCATATACGTTTCCATTTGCATCGTCCTTACCGCCGCTCTTCATGATTCTGCCGGAACAAACGGCAATTCAATGTTTTCCTCGTCCACAGGCGGGGTTTGGGTTGCGCTGGGGGGCGGGGTTTCTGTCGGTTCCTTCGTGTTGTCCGCCGGTTCGCCGTCACCATTTTCTGCGGGCGCGGCACTGGCGGTGGGCTGACCGGCGGCGTTCAGCACCGGCGTTTTTTTCGTTGCGGGCTTCTGGGTCGGCTTGGGGGCAGTTGTCTGCTGCGGGACAGTAGTTGCCGTGGGCTGCGGTTCAGCCGTCGCGGTGGGCTGCGGCGTGGGCTCTGCCAGGACGGCATCATTCGTTTCCACCTGCCGGGTCGGCTCCGGGGTTGGCTGGGTACCTGCCTGCGGCCGGTGCAGTGCAAAGGCAGCGGCAAGCACCACGGCAGCCACCACAACGGCCAGGACTATTTTTTTCTTCATTGCTGTTTTCCTTTTTATATTTGGGGGCGTTGCGGCATCACCCTGCCACGCTGTAACGCTGTGCGGCGGTGGTCAGGTCATCCAGCGCGCGGAGCAGGTTCAGCAGCGGCAGCTGGCTTTCATCCACCGCTGCCAGCGCGCGGACCATATCGCCATAGCTGAACACCCCATAGCGCAGGATGCACAGGTCCGCCCCGTTTTGCCGCATGGCAACCACCGGCATGGCATCCGCGCGGCGGAACGCAATGGCCGGTGTAACGACATAATATACCTTTTTGCCGTCAAAGCGGGTGTTGGTATCCACGGGCTGCAATTCGGTTTCGGGCTCACCCGCGTTCCAGGCAAAAGTAAAAGTGCATTCCGCGCCGTCCGGCACCATAAAATAGTGGCGGATCTGGATAACGGGCTCCAGCAGCAGGCTGCTGCCGTAATAATCATCGGTCTGGGTGCCGCTGCTTTCAAACTGGTAGCTGCCCCAGTTGGCTGTGGAGTTTGGCTCCGCGGTGCCGGCTAACGCATCGGTCCGGTAGCCAAAGTACAGCTGCGCTTTGCCGCCATACACCAGCAGGGTGCCGGCCAGCTCCTTTGCCTGTTGGGGATAATCGTGTTCCAGCAGGTAGTTCAGGTAATCCTTTACGGTGTAAGTATAAACCGGGCCATATTTACCGTTTACCACCATCCGGGCTTCAATATCATCCGTCAGCTGTTTGGCGGCCACCTGGCAAGGGAAAGCGGTGCAGCTTTTGCCGTTTACTTCCACCTGCTTTGCATCTGCCACTGCCACCTGTGTTACGGTGGAATCCGGCAGGGTAAACTGCATGGCGGCATCCTGGGGGGTATCTGCCGGCAGGGTAACGTAAAAATAAATTGTGACTGTCTCCCCCAGGCTCAGGCTGTAGCCTTCCAGATGCTCGCCGGTCTGGGCGGTTTCCGGGGTGGCGGGATCCTGCGGCGGCGGAGTTGGCACGGCAGGGTCAGGTCGGCCGGTTTCGGGGGTGCTCTGCGGCGGATCCGCCCAGGGGATATCCTCATCCGTTTCGCTCACCTGCGTCTGGATGCTGGCCGTATTTTCCTCTGCCAACGCGGCGGCAGGCAGCGCGGCACACAGCACCACCGCCGCCAGCAAAGCCAGCAGGCGCTGGGGCCAGCTTTTTTGTTTTGTATGGTTCAAACTCAAGGTGTTTCCTTCCTGTTTTTTGTTTTATCTTTTCTTTTTTATCCCGCTAAAGGCATCATCCCTGGTTTTTGGCCAGCAGCGCTGCTCCAATCACCCCGGCGCGGTAGCCGAGGGTGCAGGTGGTAATGCGGGTGTGCTTTTGGGCGTAAGCATTGCCAAAAACCATTGGTCCCACCGCGGCGCGCAGGGGAGCCAGCAGGTTCTCCCCCTGGTTGGCCACCCCGCCGGACAGACCAATCACTTCCGGGAAGAAGATGTTGATCATGTTGGCAACGCCCACCGCAAGGTAATGAATGTACTGTTCCACCACGGCTTTGCCTGCGGCATCGCCCTGGGCGGCGGCATCAAAGGCGGTGCGGCCATTTACCCCGCCGCTTTGGGCGGCTATGCCATGCAGGGCGCTTTCGGGGTGGGCTGCCATGGCTTCTTTGGTCATGCGGATCAGGGCGGTGGCACTGGCCAGGCTTTCCAGGCAGCCGGGGCGGCCACAGGTGCAGCGCGGGGCATCCGGGGTGTCCAGAATGACCATGTGCCCCAGCTCCGCCGCTGCGCCGGTGTAACCGGTCAGCAGTTTGCCGCCCAGCACCACACCGCCGCCCACGCCGGTACCCAGCGTGATGATCACCGCGCTTTCGGCCCCTTTGGCGCAGCCCGCCAGTGCTTCGCCCAAAGCGGCGGCGTTGGCATCGTTGGCAAGAGCAACCGGCAGGCCGGTTTTGGCGCGCAGATAATCCCCCATGGCAAAATCATGCCAGTCCAAATTGTTGGAGTAGCGCACGAGGCCGCCATCCACCGTGCCGGGGCAGCCAACGCCAATGCCCGCTACCAGCTGGCCCTGAGCCAGCTGATTGCAGAGGGCTGCAATATCATCGCACACGGCTTCGGCCGGACGCGGCAGTCTGGTGGGGGTGCTCGCTTCCTTTATAATAGCACCGTCTGCATCCACAAGCGCAGCTTTGATATTGGTTCCCCCAAGGTCCACACCCAGATAATACATGATTGCAGCCTCCTGTACATAACATTTTTTTCAGTGTAGCAGATTGCCCGCCCCGGCGCAAGAACTTGTAGACAAAAAAGCATCCAAAAGTAAACCCGGCACTACCCACTGCTCTTTGTCGGGTCGTGCCGGTTGGATTTTATTTTTTAGGCAATACCGCATAATTCTAAGTACCGATACGGCGAGCGAGGTGCGGCAGCTGCTAAGCCAAAAGCGCAGATAATACTTTGTGTATTATCGAGTATTTTGGCAACGCAGATGCCGTGCCGCAGCCGCCGGAGCGGCGCTTAAGCCGCAAGGCGGGAATTGTGCGGTGTTGCCTTTATTAGCGGCTGCTCATCCGTTCAGTTTGGCGTACTCTTCGTCGGTAACGGGCTCACACCATTCGTTGCTGCAATCTTCGCCGGGAACTTCCACAGCAATGTGGCTGAACCAGCTGTCGGCCTTGGCACCGTGCCAGTGCTTGACGTTGGCCGGGATGGTGATCACGGTGCCGGGGGTCAGGCTGACGGCAGGTTTGCCCTCTTCCTGGAATTGATAACGCCTTCTATATTTTCATATGAATACCACAGCAATCGTACAACAATAGCACAACACAAGCAGGATTTAAGGCAAAGAGCTGCAGGCAGTATGATGCGGGAATAATCAACCAGCAGGGTTCCGGCTGCTCCGGCGCGATGAGTGCATCGCGCCCTACAATCGGCCCAATGCCTTATCGCAGTATGTTAAGCATGTGACCGCTATATTTTTTCAAAACCCCTTATCGAAAAAAACTGCCCGCACAACGGCTTATCATACCGTGTACGGGCAGTTGATTTATAATTTTCTACTTTTCTCTCAGGTCTGGGTCGATAAACGCAACCCCACCTGGTACCCCAGCAGGGTGCGGGTTTCCACCGGCTGATGGCGGATGAGGGAAAGCAGCTGCTGTGCGGTACGGCGGCCCAGCTGTTCGGCATCAAAAGAGACCGCCGTGATCTGTGGCGTACACCCCTGCAGCGCTTCGTCGTCATACAGGGAGGCAAGACAGATATCCTGCGGCACGCGCAGGTTCAGCTGTCTCAGGGTGCTCAAAGCCAGCAGGGCAACCTGGTCATCCATGCACAGGATGCAGTCCGCCCCACGCTGTACCGCGAGCTCCACAGCGCTGGTGCGTAGATCATCGCTTTCCAGCTCCAAAAACAGCAGGCTCTCATCAATCTTGCAGCAGGCGCGGTCATGCGCCTGCTTATAGCCTTCCAGGCGGGACTGGTTGACGGTGTACAGCATGGATCCGCCCAGCAAAGCAATGCGGCGCAGGCCCTTCATCAGCAGCAGGCTGACCAGCTCGCGGCAGCCGCCCACCTGATCATGGTCCACCGAGATGACATCCTGGTCAGCCGGGCGGCCAATGGCAACAAAGGGGATGCCGCTTTTTTGCAGCATGGGGATCAGCGGATCACGCTCCAGCGTGCGGGCCAGAATCACGCCATCAATCTTGCGGTTGACCAGCAGACGCTGCATCGGGCTTGTTTCCTGCTCGCCCACCATCGTCATCAGCACATCATAATCATTGCGGGTGGCAATATCGTACACGGCGCTGACGGTTTTGCGCAAAAATGGTGCGGCAAGGTTGCCGAACTGGCGCGAGAACACCAGTGAGATATTATAAGACTGCTGGGTTACCAACCCGCGTGCCAGCATATTGGGCACATAGTTTTTCTCTTTGGCGTACTGGACCACGCGGGCGCGGGTCGCTTCGCTGACACGGCCATTGCCCGAAAGGGCACGGGATACCGTGGTCTTGGACACGCCAAGGTCTTCAGCCATCTGGCTGATGTCAATTTTTTTTTCTCCTTCTGTCTGTTTACGGCGCGGCATGGGTTTACTCCTGTTAACGTTTGCTTCTATAAGATCTTCTTTCTGTCCTTGCCGGTTTTCCGCCCCACGGGCAGTTCCCAGGGTACTGTTCCAGAAACCAGTCCCCCACCCCGGCCATTCCCTACTTGGTCAATGGACTTAACATATTATACCACATTTTCCTGGATCATGGTAGCCCCCTGTGCAAAGAAAGCAAAGAACACGCTACCCCAGTACGGGGTCATTATATCATTCCTGGCTCTGCTTTTCAACCGATTTCTGGCTCTGTTTCCGTTTTCCAGTGTGTTTTATAACATGGTAAAGTTTTCTCATTTTGTCCGTATCCTGCTCAGTCATCGTACCTGCGCCAAATTGGGCGGCTTGGGCCAATGCCAACAGAGCTTCGGCATCCTGGGGTTCAAGGGCGGGGACACAACTTTGCAAAAATGCGGCAAACTCCGGCGCATCGGATGGTGTATCCGGCGGCAGGCCGCGGCGCACCAAAAGGCGGTAGATGCTGCCAAACACGGCCAGCACCCGCGCGTTGCAGCTGCCCCGGCCATACCCCATGGCATGGCGGCGGGCCAGCACCAGCAGCACCACAGCAGCCAACAGGCACCCCCCCAGCAACGCCGCCAAAACCAGCCTGCTGCGGGGCACGATGGTGGCTGCGGGTTCGTTTGCGCTGCTCTCCCCTGCTGCAGGGGCGGTGTCTTGACCTTGAGTTTCGGGCAGCGGGTCGGTGCGCAGGTCGGCCTGTTGGGCACTGACCAGCACGCCGGGGGTCATCTCCATGGGGGTCCAGCCCTGGCCGGAAATGTACACCTCCGCCCAGGCGTGGGCGTTATCGTCCTGTAAAATGGCGTGCCAGCTGCCGTCCTCCTGTTGGGTAAACAGGCTTTGCGGCGCGGCATAGCCCACCACATAGCGCGCAGGCAGCCCGAACATGCGGAACATAACCACCGCCGCCGAAGCAAACTGCACACTGTACCCCTGTTTGGATTCCGTTAAAAAGTAACGGATGGGGTCAGCCCCCTCCGGCGGCTGGGGAGCGCTGGCGTTATACTGGTAGTTGGTGTTTAGGTAGGCGCGGATGTAATCGCCAATGTCCGCAGCTTCGGTCAGCTTCTGGTCCTTTTTGGCTTCATCGCACAGGGTTTGCAGCTCGTCATAGCCGTCCGGCACGGCGGTGTAGCGGCTGGCGGCGTAAGCGGCATAGGATGCTTCCATCCGGTCCAGCACGCTGGGGTCGGCATCGGCGCGGGCTTCCAGCTGGGTTTGGGCGGTATCCCGCGGGTAATAAAGGAACACATCGTCCTGCGCAGTCTGGCCCGCGGCGGCGCCATCGCCCTGGATGGTGTAATAATCACCCCAGTAGGCGTTGTACGGTGCATAGGTGTACTGGGTATCGGCGTGGATGCGCTCCACCGTCAGCGTCTGGGGCTGGGCGGTGCCGTCATAGGCGGTGCGCAAAAACGGCAGGCTGGCAATGGTCAGCCGGGCGTTATCCTCGGTTTTCCAGTTCATAGCGGCGCTGTCAAAGGCATCGGCGTCAGGGGCCTGCCAGGTGGTGCCGTCATAACTGCCGCCGATAAATCCCCGCAGGTATACGGTTTCTTCGGGTTTGTCGCTGGCGGTCAGGGCCAGATCCGTCACTCCGCTGACCTGGATACCCCCGCCCTGGCTCAAGGCGCCATCCGCCACACCACCGGCGGCGGCTTCTACCTGAATGTTCAGCCTGCCACCGCTGACCCGCGGCAGCCAGGTAATGGCGGTGCTCAGCGCGGCGGATTCCACCCGCTGGGCCGCGGGCTGCAGCCAGCCAAGGGGAACCCCCAGCGCCGGGCGCAGCAGCCACCAACAGGGCAGCGCCAGCGCAAGGCAAAGCCCGCCCGCCGCCAGCGCGGCAAACTTTTGGATGTTATAATGGCGGCAAAGGTTCTGACGGTAGTTTTCGGTATCGCGCCTGCCCCACAAGGCCCGCCGCTGCACCGAGCAGGAAGCCGCCCACGCCCCCATCCAACCGGCCAACAGCAGCAGGCAGGCGGGCACAGCCGGCGCGGCCCCGGCCAGCGCCAGCAGCACAACAACGGGCAGCAGCATTAGATCCAGCAGCAGGGCATCCGCACGGCGCAGGGCCGCAGCGGCCAGCGCCCCGGTAACGGGCAGGGCGGCCAGCAGCAAAAACAGCCCCAGCTGCGCCGCACTGCCGCCCTGGGCCACCGGCAGCGCACTGCCAAGGCGGGCGTTCAGGCTTTGGGCAATGTTCCCGGCGCACTGCTGCGCCCCGGCCAAAAAGTTCCGCTGGCAGATGAACAACACCACAAGATACACAATCACCCCCGCCAGCAGCCCCCAGCGGCGCAGGGCTTGCGGCGCACGCAGGAACAGCGCCCACCCGGCGCAGAAAGCGGCTGCCGCGGGCCACACCCACAACGGCACCGCAATGCCGAACCCGGTGGAAAGCACCAGCAGCAAACCAAAGGTGAGCGCCAGCAGCAGCGCGGCATCTGCCGCCAGCCACAACGCGGGGTGCGCTGCGGGGCGCTGGGTGCTCACCAGCACACGGTCCACAAACTTCAGCCCACTGCCGGGGTCGGCAGCGCCGCGCCGACTCAGGGCAGTACGTTCTTTTTTGCGCTTGGGCGGGTTTTTGCGGTGCTTCGCCGCCTGTTGGGGAAAATCCCCCCATTCCTCCGTTCCGTCCAGGTCCCCACCGGGGGTCAGGGCAGCGCGCAGGGCGGTCAGCGGTTCGCGCACCATCAGGCGGTCCAGCTTGGCGCTCAGCTTCCAGTGTACCTGCTTGATGGTATCCCCGTCCCGGTACTCCCGCAGCTCATAGCTGCCGCCCAGGGCGGCGCGGGTGTCGGCTTCGTCGCCGTCCTCATCGGGGGCGGTTTCCGCTTTGGCTTTGCCAGCCGCGGCAGCGGGCAGCACACAGATGCTCCGGCTTTGCGCGGCAGCCGGGCACGCCGCGGTGAACACCCCCAGGTGATCCCGCAGGGTGATGCCCCGCACCGCAATGCTCCACACGCCGCTTTTGCCTGCGTTTAGGGTGATGCGCTGTTCGGCGCTCTCCTTGCCGCCCAGCATGGCGGCGCAGCGCAGGGTGATCTGCCCCCCGCCCCATTCATCGGCGGCGTTCAGCAGCACCACAAGCGCAGGGATGGGCAGCCGGCTGCGGTTGCGCAGCCGAACCGTCAGGGCAAAATCTTCGCCCTGTATCACGGGTTTGTCCGGCACCAGCAGCTCTGCCGTTACCTGCCTGCGCAGATAGGCGGCATCCAGCCGCAGCAGCACCAGAAGCACCAGCGCAAACGCCAACAGGAACACCGCCAGCGGTGCCTGGGTGATGAGCGCCGCGGCCAGCAGCACCAAAAGCACCAGCGCCCGGCCTAGCTTACCTGCCATGGCGGTCAGCCTTTTCGGGGCGGGGGCGCGGCACGGTGCGCAGCAGGTCCTGCATTACGCTGTCCACCGTTTCGCCGCCTGCGCGGGCCTGGTCGTTCAGCACCAGGCGGTGGCGGGCAACCGCATCAAACACGGCGGTCACATCCTGCGGGGCAACAAAATCCCGCCCCGCCAGGTACGCCGCCGCGCGCGTCATGCTGGTCAGCGCCAGGGTGGCACGGGGGCTTAACCCCACGGCCAGGCGCGGGTCCTTGCGGCTGGCCTGGGCCAGCGCCACAATGTAGCGGTACATCAGCTCATGCACAAATACCGTGCTGACCTCCTGCTGCATGGCAAGCAGATCTGCCTGACCGGCAACGGGGCGCACACGGTCCAGCAGGCGGCCTTTGCTCTGCCCGGCCAAAATTGCCAGCTCCGCTTCCTCATCGGGGTAGCCCATTACGGCGCAGACCATGAAACGGTCCAGCTGAGACTGCGGCAGCATCTGCGTGCCGGCGGCGCCGATGGGGTTCTGGGTTGCAATTACGGTAAAGGGTGCGGGCACCGGACGGGTGACACCGTCCACCGTCACCGTGCCTTCTTCCATCGCTTCCAACAAAGCCGACTGCGTGCGGGAGGAGGTACGGTTGATCTCATCGCCCAAAAACAGGTTGCACATCACCGCACCGGCGTGGTACACAAACTTGCCGGTCTCTTTCTGGTAAACGGAAAATCCCACCAAATCGGACGGCAGAACATCCGGCGTAAACTGCACGCGGCTTTCTTTCAGGTCCAGCGCGCGGGCAAAGGCCAGCGCCAGCGTGGTTTTGCCCACGCCGGGAATATCCTCAATCAGCACATGGCCGCCCGCCAGCATGGCCATCCAGATGGTGTTTACCGTTTGCTGTTTGCCCTGCACGGCCTTGTTTACTTCGGCCGTAACGGCGGCGGCCTGCTGTGTGTACTGCATGGTTAATCCTCCCGGTGTTTTTTCCATATCACCATAATGCCAACGGCGGCGGCAATAACCACCAGCCCGGCCCACAGTGCGTTGTTTTCCAGCCAGATCATGGTATTGGAGATCGCGCTCCCCTCGGATTCCGCGCTGCCCTCCCCCGGCAATGGGGTCAGGGCCTGGGGGGCCACTTCGGCAATGGAGCTGCCGCCGGCATCCTCCACGGTCACCTGGCGCGGCGTTTCGTCCCAGGTAGCGGCGCTTTCCTGCAAATCCTCCTCTTTGGTGGTGTCCGCAGCGGCGGTGTCGTGCTCCGCAATTACCAGGTAGCGCTGGCTGTTGCGGGTGTAGGGGTGGCAGGTGGAAAGGGTCAGCAGGTCCCGCCCCGGCTGGATCAGCACAGCGTTGATATCGCTGGGGTCAATAATTTTCAGCTCGCTCACGCGGTAAATCAGCGTTTCCCACGGGGTGGTCAGCTGGATCTTGTCCCCCACCTGGATCTGCTGCACGTTGCGCAGCATTTCCGCGCCATAATAGCCGCGGTGGGCGGCAATCACGGTGTTGGTGTTTTCGCCGCCCAGCGGCATCGAGGTCTGGCCCAGCAGCGCCGCGCCTTTGGCCAGGTTTTCGCGGCTGGCGCCCAGGTAAACGGGCAGCTCCAGGTTCAGGCGCGGGATCCACAGCACAGCCAGCACATCATCGTCATAGCCATAGGCAGCAAGGTCCAGCGGGGCTTCCTCATAGGCGAACGGGTCGGTCAAGCCGCTTTGGCCCCCGGCGTAAATTTCCGCGTTATAGTCCTGCATCGCGGCGTACAGTTCAGGGTAGGCGCGTTCCGGCTCCGGGGGTTCGGCTGTGGTTTCCTCCGCCGCGGGGGCGGTGGGCTGGGCTTCGGCGCGGGCCGCAAACTGCGCAGCGGTTTTGGCGTTGCGGGTGCTGGTCCACCACTGGGCGGCGGTGGGCTGTATCAACAGCGCCAGCCCCAGCAAAATGGCCAGCCAGGCCAGAATTTTAGCAATCAGCCGTCCCATTTAGTCATCCTCCTCGCGCTTTTTGCAGCGGTGCAGCAGCAAAAGCAGCAGCAGCGCTTCGCCGCCGATCACAATGCTGCCCGTTACCGCGATCCACGGCCAGGCATCCACCACGCGCTTGACCACCGTTCCGGTGCGCAGCGCCTGATACTGCACGGCCTGCGGGGTGTTGGTTTCTTCCTCTCCATTATACGGGATGCGGGTGCCGCGCACAAGCATGCGGTGGGTGTTGATGGCATACGGCGTGCAGGTAACAAGGGTGCAGTAATCCTGCCCCGCGGTGATTTCCAGATCCTCGGTGTGCTCCGGTTCCACCACTTTGATTTGATCCACCTGGTACGCCAGCGTTTCATCCAGAATATGCAGGTAGAAACAGTCGCCCTCTTCCAGCTTGTCCAGGTCGGTGAACAGCACGGCTTCGGGCAGGCCGCGGTGGCCGGTCAGCACGCTGTGGGTGCTTTCGCCGCCAAGGGGGTAGCTGGAGCCTTCCAGATGGCCAACGCCCCTTTGCAGCACATCATCGCTGGTGCCTTCGTAAATCGGCAGGTTGACGTCAATTTTCGGGATGGTGATATACCCCAGGCTTTCGCCCACATCCACAAGGTCCACATAGCTGGTGCCGGTATCCTCCGCTTCGCCTGCGGCATCGCGCTCCACGGCGCTGTCCAGCTGCTGGTTATAGCGGCGGGCGGCCTCCTTGGCGGCGTCCAGTTTTTCGGTATCCATGCTTTTTACGGTATCATCGTAATTTTGAATCGCTTCGCTGGCGTGGCGCTGCGCCACCGCGTTGCTGATAACCGGGTACGATGCCACCCCAATGCCGGACAGAATCATCAAGGCCGCAAAGCCGACTTTTAGTTTTGTTGTGGTATCCATAGCGTCACCGCGAACCTTTCCGTGAGAGGGTTGAAGTTGGGAACTGATGCAATTAAGAAATTAGAAATTAGGAATTGGAAGTAGGCAAAAGAATAAAGAATAATGAATAATGAATAATGAATAATTGTGGTGGACCGCGGCGCATTGCGCCGCTCAGGAGATATTGGGTTGGGGGTGGTTTTTAGGGTAGTGAATAACAATAAAATAATCTGTAGGGCCTTACGGCGTTGCACACCACAAAATTGTAATAAACCTCGCCCTGCATGTAGGGGGCGGCGTCCCCGACGCCCCGTTTGACGGGCCTAATAATTGCCGCCCATCCACCCCGCGCCGCAAACATTGCAAATCATTTGTAGGGGCCGATGCTCGCCATCGGCCCGTTGACGGGCCTTGCCCTATTTATTTTTAGGTTCTGCACGGGGAACCACCCCTCACCGGCTTTCGCCGGAGCTCCCCTCTAGGGGAGCCAATATCTAACCTTATGTTTGCGGTGGCTCCCCTTGAGGGGTGACTCCCCGCGGGGCGGGGAGATGTCGCGAAGCGACAGAGGGGACGGGGCGCTGTTTGCGCTGGACGCGGAGCGGCCTGAGGGGTGGTTCCCCGCCACAAACCTAACCCGTAGGGTGGTTCCCCACGCAGGGCCTAAAAATCAACCGAACAACGGCCATGTACACCCAAAAAAATTTATTTCCCAATAACCCACCATAGGGGGAGGGCCAAATCCGGCCCTCCCCCTGTGTATGATGGATTATCCCTCTATACCCTATTGGTGAATTGTAACATTGTTTTGCCTTGCGGCGGGCGCATCAGGCGCGGTTCTTCTTTTTCAGGCTCAGCAGCACGCCAACACCGGCCACAACCAGCAGCACACCAATGCCGCTGAACAGCAGGGTGCCGAAACCACCGGTGGTGGGCAGGTCGAAGCCCTTGCGGTTGATGATGGTAATTGGTGCATACGTATAATCGTCCTGGCCATTCTTGAAAGTAGTGGTCTTTACGTCACGCTTAATCAATTTGCCATCGCTAGAAAATTTATCGTTAACTGTCCAACTAGTAGCATAATCCACAGTCAAATTGGCATCAACAGGGCCGGAAAGCAAGTTATAGCCCTTATTTGTCATGGTTTCTACCAATTTGTACTCGCCATCGGGCAAACCATTGACAGTTGCGCAACCAGCATTTACACCCTCACCCGCGGTCGTAAGTGTGGTTACCTTAAACCACTTCGGCTCATTCTCAGCTTCTGTTGCATTCAACCCCAGTGCCTTGGCCTCTGTCGCAGTCAGGAACTTGCATTCCTTTATACCAAAGATAACAGTATCGGTCGTACCCTCTTTCAGTTTGTCAGTCTTTGCATCGTACTTCTTATAAAGGTCAAACGTTACACCATTCAGCAGTTTTTCAGTATTTCCATCCTGACCCTTTTTCAGGATACCAGTTTTGAAGGTATAAACAACAGCCTTATCATGGATTTCGTAGGGAGTATCATCCTCGCCATCCTTAATATCCGTCTTACGGGAGTAATCAAGGTGAGCTTCGTTCACATTGCCATCAGTGGTAGTGTCTGCGCCCGGCTGTAAAGTTGCAGTGTAAGTAATCGTGATGGTCTTACCGGCAGCTGCATTCAGGTTATCCTGGCTCGTTTCTGCTTTAAAATCAATCGTAATTTCAGAATTATTGCTATCAGAGGTATCTGTCAACGTGTAATCAGTATTCGCAGCAAAGGTTACATCTTGACCGTCTGCATTTTTACCGCTAATGGTAACACTGTTAATGTTATGCTTAAGCTGATTCTTGTTCATTGTATCAACAACTTTAAAGGTTTTCAGCTTTGCTACATTTTCAGGAACATAGATGGTCAGAGTATATTCAACGGTATCATCAACAGCATAGTCGGTATCGTTGCCTTCGTCAGTGCCTTTGCCATCATTACGCTTAGTTACGTCTTTCTCCAAATCCGGCTTATGGTTATAAACCGTCATGGTATTGTCATTGTTAATTACAAAATCGCTGTTCGGGGTAGCTCCATCCGGCGTTACAAGCTTACCTTGATCATTAATTTCAAACTCATATGCCACATTGTTGTTGATAATATAGCCGCTTTCCTTGTTTTCTGCATAGCCAATTTCCACAAAACGGTATTTACCCTTGAGCAAATTCTGAACGGTGATTTCGCCACTGCCATTTGTTGTAAACTCGCATTTGCCATTTACAGTATAATCATCGTATTTATCCTTGCTCGTTGAATTTTCGTTGTAGCGCTGCAACTTAAAGATAACATTCGGCAAATTTTCGATTTCATTTTCTTTACCGTCTGTCTTACCTTTCTTTACCAGCGTAATGTCACCTTTCGCGGAGCTGTTCTTCGGGTAAACAACAACATCATAGAGCCATTCCTTAAGCTGGTCTCCCGTTGCTTGCTCACCAACCTGAACTCTCGTCATAGGAATAGAAACAAGGAACGGATCCACGGGCTTTACAACGGAATCCGGCGTCGTTGTTTCGATAACCAGGTACATGCCAACGTTCAGGTCTTCAAACTTAACAAAACCATTAGCATCCGTTTTTCTTTCCGTTTTGCCGTCTTCACCTTTAACAGCTTTGTCAGCGATACCTTTTATCAGATTATCTGCGGTTTTACTCTTACCATTCTCAAAATAACTATCCGCTGTAACAGCATCAGGTTTACCAGCAGCTTCATAATATGCTACCAGCTCATCTGCCGTTTTAACCTGATAAATAGTAAAACCTGCATCTTTAAGCGGCGTAGCCCCATCCGGCACAGACTGCTGCTCACCAGTTCCAGCTACAGAACCTGTCAATTCTGTGCTATGGAGATACTTATAAATGGTAATAGAGCCTTTTTTTGTTTTATCAATCGTACTTACGCTGGTTTTGATTTCAGGTGTTTGGGCATTGCCTTCGCCCTCGGCTGCCATTGCTGGCATGGCGCACAGGCTGAGGGCCAGGGCGGCGCTCAACAGGCCTGTGAGAAAACGTTTTGCTTTTTTCATTTCAGTACCTCTTCTCTTAAAAAAAATCATCATCGGATGGGCGGCGGGGCCGCCCGGCTTAAGGGTTCTGCATCAGCACGGCGTGCAGTGCGGGGCGCTGCAGCGGGGAAACGCTGCCGCGCCGCCCGCACTGTGCCGTGAAGAAAAAAGGAGGAGAAACTGGGCCGCTTGCCCACTTGGCTTAAGGCTGCGCCCTGCCGTAAACGGGTGCGCACGGGCGGGCAGACCCTGTACCCTGGGGGTTGCTGGGTTTCCGGGGGATGGTTAATGTCGCCGGCCCCCTTTCCTGTTGTAGCGGAATGTGAATATCAACAGCCCTGCCACCGCCAGCGGCATGCCGATCAGCAGCCACAGGCTTGGCGCGTCTGCACCCGTGTGGGGCAGCTCAGGCGTTTTACGGTTCAGAACGGTAAGGGTCATGGTGTAGGTGTTATTGGGGCCATCTTTGAACGTATTACCATCTTTCTTAACTTCCACACCATCAATAGAACACTTGCCGTCTTCAAAGGTAATGTCAATCGGTTTGGACAACAGGTTGTACCCCGCATGCGCCTTGGTTTCCGTCAGGCGGTATGTACCGGGTTCCAGATTTGCGAACACATTGGTGATTTTGCCGTCCGCCCCGGTTATACCGGTCAAATAATTTTTGTTTTCGTTGCTACTGAATTTATAGGTAGTATCTACCTGCGGTTCTCCTCCGGTTGTTTCGGCTTTCAGCTTTTCCAGCTTGAACTCAACATCTTTCAAGAATACATCTTTGTTATTTTCGCCTTTTTCCGCGTCCTTCTTGATGATATCCAGTACAAACTTCGGGTTCTGCAGCGTGTTGGTCAGCTCAATCTTGCCGCTGCCGCCGGTGATGGTTCCACCGGGGGCTGTGGCTGGCGTTGTAGTTGCGCCGGTTTCGCTGTTCGTTTCGCTGTTTGCTGTGGCTGTATTGCCTGTTGAGCTGCCCGCGCTGTCCTTTTCGCTGTTTGCTGTTGCTTCAGCCGTTACAACATACGTATTGCCCTTAATCGTAATGGTTCCGCCTGGTGCTACCTGTTCAAATTGGTCATTCTCCACCGTACCTTCCATAATGCGGTACACATAATCGGTGTGGCTTTTATCCGTATTGATTTGGTACTGATCCAAACCGCTAAAGGTATACAGCCAGCCGTAAGTACCGCGGTTAATGGTAACATAGTTTGGGCTGTCTGCTCTCGGGTAGTTTACCGATTCCCAGTTTGCATCGCTTGGGTCGTTTTTCAGGCGGCGCTGGAGCTGGATGTAGATTGTATCCGGCCGGTTCGCAGTGCTAAGATTGTCCGTACCTTCCCAGAGCTTATCGAACTCAATGTTGATCAGTGTGCGCTGGGTGTTGGTAAAGATTGCGGTAAGTTCCGGATTGTTCGGATCTTTGCTCTTCTCAATCACGCCTTCCACCATGGTGTTGTTTTTGATCTCATGGGCGGATTTGCAACTATCCGGAACGGTTACGCTTTGCAGTTTGGCACCATCGGTGCTTCCGACTTCCTCGATGATATAGCGGGTACCAACGGGGATGCCGGTGATGGTTCCGGTGCTTTCGCCCTTAATCGTAACGGTTCTTTCGATGGGCTTTTCTTCCAGACCCTCACCGCCAACATCATTAAAGGTAACTTTGAAGGTGTAGGTTCCGGTCAAGGTTTCGCCCTCTGCGGCCTTCTTTTGGATTTTCAGCCCGCCGGTTTTGACGGTGTTGACGTATTTTACCTTTAGCTTTGTCAGCGTGGAGCTTGTTTCGTCCGGGTCCTTATAGGAGCGGAAGACGATGGTGTTGGCGGTAGTGGGCTTCTGTCCGTTATAAATGTTTTGAACATTGCCGCTTTCTTGTTCCTTCTTATCCGTAATCTTTTCCGTTCGGCCATCATCGGGGCCTTTGGGGGGATCATACTGCTCTTTTAACGACCTGTCTTTTCCGAATGTTACGGTCTTTACATTTGATATGTCCTCCGGATTCGTCGACTCAACCGCCTTCCCGTTCTCGTACACCGTCCATGTGGTGTCGTACAGGCTTGGGTTCAGTTTCTCTCTGAGCGAAATGTAGCTGCCGCGGCGGAACTGGTCGCTGAAGGTAACGGTTTCTCCAGCTTCCAGAACAAAGCGTCCGTCCTCGTCCACCAACTGGGTGTCGCTGTCCTCGGTGGAGGTATACTGTGCGTATTTGGCGTTTTGCAGCTGACCGGTTGTGGCGGAGCCGTAATCCGGGATTTTCTCCTGATCGGTTGTAAAGCCGGTCATCTTACTTGGCACCGCTTTGGGAATGAAGGTAAAGTTCCTGAAATAGATGTTGCGGCTATAGTTATCGCCCACGCGGATGGTTTTGACGTTGCCGCTAAAACCGTCCCGCTCTTTCATCTTGTGCAGGTCCAGCTTTACGGTGACCCATTTGCCTGTCTTCAGTTCGACCGCGCCATACGTTGCGCCGTTAATGCCTGTTGTGTCAAGGCTACCTTTTTGGACGTCATTTTCATCCAGCTGTTCCAGATACAGGTTGTTGAGGGAAAGTTCACCTCCACCATCCTTTGGATCAACGTAAACCTGGAACGTAAGGAAGCGCATGTTGTCTTTGATATTGATGGGGGCATTCAGCGTCAGGATGCCATAACGTTGCTTACGCGCTGCACTGACGGGTTCCGTATCCGTATAGCGTGCGTACCAGTGAAGGACCTGTTCGGTATCTTGCACGGAATCTGGATGGGGGTTTGTATCCAACTTGAAAATGTACTCACCTTCGGTTGAATTGGTTGCGGGTTTAAACGTGTTACCACTTTCCGCAGTCAAATCCACCTTTTGGGACTTAATACCGCCCGTATCCGGGTCAGCGGCCGGTGTTGTTCCATAATGGGTTGCCTGGTTCTGGATGGTGAAGTTGAAGATTTTCTGGTCTGTAAAGCATTTTTTGAAGTCCGGATCAGTAACGCTGCTCAGATCGACCTCTTTTTGAACCTGCAGCTCGTTATTATCCGGGAAGTTGAACGCCACCGCCATGTTGGACTCCCACATACCGCGTTCCATATAGTACATGGTAAGGGTGTGCTTTTTGCCTTTGTCGAGTGGAAGAGTAGTGCCTTGCGCGTAGAAATAAATGTCCTCGTTATTATATTTCACGGTCTTGACAGCGGAATTGCCATTTTTTTCATCTTTATCTTTATCTGACGTTCCGCCTGTTTTGACCCTACTGACATAGGCTGTTACATTATTACTCTTTTCATCTTCTGTCTCGCCAAATTCCAGCAGGCCGGAAACCTCACCATGGGCGCCGCCAACGTCAAGCGCCAGCTGGCCATCAATGAATACCCAAACGTCATCGTCACCGGAGAAGAAGAACTTGATGCTGGTTTTTTTCTGTCTTCCATCTGCCTTGTCTGCTTCCACCATGCCGTCATCCGTCAGGGTAAAATCCATCTGCAGCTTGGTGCCAAAGCCGTAATTGTAGGTAGAAAACACACCAGGCTTTGCTGTTTCATTGAACGGGAAGTAGCCATAAGGGTCTTTCGGGTTCGATGACGCACTCACATTCTTTGAAGACTCTCTGTTATTGGCACTTTGGCTTTGGAGAAAATATTTTGAATCCGAATTTTGTTCCGAATTTTGTTTTAGATACAAGGTTGTATCCTTGCTGTCAAAGCACCAATAATCAACGCCCTGATCCTCACCAAAAATCTGTTTCTTGGTAAAGGGGAACGCAACGTTGTCGTACACTTCACCAAGCTTTGCATTTTTACTATTCTTTCCTAAGAGGAATTCTTTGTTAAAGTGCGGTTCTACTGCTTCTGTACCTTTCAGCAGCGGTTCACCTGTTGCTTTACCGGTGGATGTTGTATCCGCAACCAAACCCTGATAGGCATAGTATGTATGATTATTGTCATTGTTTTGAGGATCTTCATTATACTGAGAGTTATTGATTGCCATGAAACGCTTAAATTTGTCGTACCCAAACAAATTTAATGTAGTAGCAATATCGCTAAAGTTAGTTCCTCCTCCAGGCTGAAAATGTCCGGTATAAATCGGGTATTCGGCCTTTGCATCCTTATAATAATCGCTCAGCGCCTGATCGAACTGGCGGAAGGGTACCCAGTTGCGGTGACTTACAGTAGGAGAACTTTGATCGTAACTGCCACGGTTATTGCCGTTCAGTTCGTAATCTGTATAATAGTCATACAGCGTACTGGTAACATATTTTGTGTTTGCTTCTTCCGTAAAAGGAGCGGATTTAATATCTACTACTTTAGTGCCAGTATCTTTCCCCTTTTCGGCATCACGCAGGGTACCTTTTGGAGCCCAGTAGCCGCCACGAGTGGTACCTTTATATACTGCATCGTCATTCGTATCCGCATAGAAGCAATTTTTGTCATCTGTGGGAATCTCCAGCCACTCTGTACTTACTCCATTTTGTCTTGTCGTATTGTCATCGTTAATTTCTTCACCGGAAAAGATGATTGAACGATATCCTTGGGGAATGTCAATATAATAAAGATTTTCGTTTGTACCATCTTTTACCAGCGTGCCGCTTTCGGATTCTACGCCGTCTCCTTTTATCCGATAATAAATGGTCTCTTTATTATTATTATTGTTATTGGCTTTGGGGATTGAAAAGTCGCCGGTATCTCCATTCAATGCCATCTTGGAAAAAGTAGCATCGTAATAGATGCGGGTGGCACCGGGACGCCCCCATGTTGCATCCTCAATACCATTGTACATGTAGCAATAGCATTGACCTTCGGAATACTGGAAGCGTTTCTGATTTTCTCCTGTTACTTCCTCATTATAAAAATTGTAGTATTCACTTATTACTGTATCGCCCTCGGTAAAGCGAACAAAAGAGCAAAAATCTTTAGGAATGGTAAAGGTTGCTGTGGAACCAGGTTGGATATCATTTAAGGATATTGGCTGCTCACTGACTGGGGTAAGGGTTTTATTAGTATCTGGTTCATAAAACCAGGCTTTGACGTTCGTTAGTGTTTCACTGGTTTTATTTTCAAAGGCCATCGTTTTGTTAGCGAAATGCTTATGGCCAACCTTATAGATTTTCCACAGCTCTGGATGCCAGCCATCTCCGTTCTCTCCGTCATAGTAGTCGCCGCCGATATAATTCGGATTAACTGGATCGAACGATATATCCCGTAGCTGATTATTATCATCTACTTTAACAATGGTTACTGTGTATGTATGTGTTTCTCCTTTATATCCGCGAAATTCAAGTCCACCCAACACTCCATATTTATAGTGGTCTTGATGATTCAGGACCACAGAATAAATTTTTCTTCCGTCATCCGTTTCGCTAACTTCCTTCATAGGAAGTTCATATTTTGGATCATTTTGACTTTTTCCAATAATGGCACGTATTGTCACCCCTGTATAATCGATCCAACTCTTAGGCACTGCAAAATAGAGCGTGTAAGTAGCCGGCACTCCCCCCTCACTAACTGCCTGCACGTTATCCACGCTTTTTGCGGCGTACATCTTCTGCGGCTGTTCGGTCGGTTCCGGGGTGGCGGTGGGGGTCACGGTCGGCACAGGGGTGGCCGTTGCGGTGGCTGCCGGTTCCGGGGTCGGGGTGGGTTCTGCCGTGGGCTCCGGCGTTTCGGTCGGGGCGGGCTGCTCCGGCTCGGCGCTTTGTTCCGGTTCCGGGGTGGCGGCGTTCTGCTCCGGCGGAGTGGTATCCTCCCCGGAGGCCGTTCCCTGCTCATCCTCCAGCAGCTCTACTTCGTCAGGTGCGTCGGGCAGAAGATCCACCTCGGCGTATACAGGCAGGGCCATTGCCATAACCAGGCAAGCGGTGACAAGCAGCGCTGTCAGCCGGCGCGCCCAACCTGTTGTGTTTTTCCCTGTTCTATTCAATCTGCTCACTCGCCTTTCGCGCTGGCTTGATGAAAGCACATTGTTCCACAGGGGATCCCTGTGGAACAATAAAAGAAGCCAGCTTCTTTTACTTGCGCAACCGTTGCCATGTTGTTTTCAAAAAAATTACGCATCGAATCTTCTCATTGCGCATTTACTTTTTAGTGTTAAAGTATAGCACCTTTATACCAGAAAGGCAATACAATCCACGTAAATTCCTGTTTTTCAGCACTTTTACTGATTGCGTTTTCCTCCAATTATACAATGTATTCAAAGCCTTTGTATAATTTATTCCTGATTTTCTTTTTGGCAGCGGTCCCTTTTATATACTTTGACCGCGCGTTTATGATCCTCTGCGCACACAGAGCGCAACTTTGCGGCAAAATTCGCCTTTTTTGTTGTATTTTCCCGTTTTTGCGCAATTATTTGTTTCGCATGCGCCTGTTTGCGGCGGGGCCTGGCGGCGGGGTGGGCGCCTTGTGGGAGGGATGGCAGGTTTGCGGCGCACGGTTCCCGTTTTTTTGCGGCGCGATGGGTACACCGCGCCCCTGCAAACGGTTTGCGGTGTTTGCGGCGGCGGGTGTGTGTTTGGTGGATTGCACGCCCGCTAACGGGACGCCGTTCTCCCTTTACAACGGGGTGCGGGTTTGCTGCAGATATGCCATTCGCTTTTTTGTCCCCCCTGCCCCGCCCCTGATTCCCGGTTCCCCATTGCCGATCTCTATCTGCGCCAGCTCCTGAGGTGCATCTGAGAGTAACGAAAATAGCGGATCTTTCGCAAGCACAAAATCCGGCTGCGTTTACTGAAACAGACGAGCTTTTTCTTTGTTTTCAGATACACCTCCAGCTCCCAGCTTTCAATCTATCCTGTGTAAACTGCAACCCCTCACGCGCCATTCTGTGCGGCACTTACCTTATTATAAAGGGGGTTCTACCCTGTGTAAATTTGCAACTGATTTATTTGAAGCAGTTGTGAGCTGTTGCAATTTTGCACAGGGTATTGCCCGCATTCTGTGCCGAACATTCCCGAAACGTGTTGGAAAAACGCACAGGATTGCCTTGTTTCCCTATGCCGCTTACCGTTGGAAAAACGCACAGGTTACCCCCGGAACAGTTGCATTTTACACAGGGTATTCCCGCTCCCCTGCCCCGCCGTGACCCGCGTACCTGTTGGAAAACCACACAGGATAGGCCCGTTCTCCGTGTTGCAATTTACACAGGTTTGGCTGTTTTTGGCTTATTTGCAACTTTACGCAGGTTGCTTTCCGCACAGGAAAATGGTGGTGGAATGCACAGGCTGCAGTTGGTTGAACACACAGGTTTGCGTTGTTAAATTACACAGGCTCTACCTATTACTAATATAGAACTAAACATCTAAGCCATAATAACAACCAGAGGTAAGCCGGGAGATGGGGGAGAACGGGAAAAAATTGGTGTTGCCATTCCATCAGGTTACAGAACCCTGAAATAGCAGGACAGAAAAGCACAAGAAAACCCTGTGTAACCTGCACCCGGGCTGCAGCCCCCACAGGATATATGGCAAACCACAACGCGGGTGTTGCATTTTGCACAGGGTAATGGCGGTGAAACCCTGTGTAAATTTGCAATTCTTGCGCTGGACAACAGGATGTGCTATAATGTTTAGCATGATGTGCGTGACCACCCAGGATACAGCAACCGATATAGGAGGCCCCTGCTTATGGCGGCAAGTAAACAGAAAAAAGATGATCCGTTTGTCGTTACGTTTGAAGAACGCGGGGACCAGACCATCGTTCGCAAATCCAATGACCTTGTACAGATGACGCGCAACAACCTGACGCTGAGCCAGCAGCGCCTGATGCTGCATATTTTTTCGATGATTAAGCCGGAGGATACGGACCTGCCCTCTTATGAGCTGAGCATTTATGATTTTATCAAGATGACCGGCATGGACCCGCACAGCGGGGCACTGTACAAGCAGGTGCGCAAAAATATTGAGGAGCTGGCCAACGCGCCCATCCAGTGGATCAAGAATAACGGAACTTCCACGGTGGAAACATTCCGCTGGATCGATAAAGTGCGCATTGATGAGGGCCGCGCGCGCATGACCATCACGCTGGATCCGGTGCTGAAACCGCACCTGGTGCAGCTGAAAACCCTGTATACCACCATGGATGTGACCTACACCATGCTGATGCGGTCCACCTATTCCATCCGCATTTACGAGCTGTGCAAGAGCTACCAGAGCCTGTACCTGAAAAAGAAAGCGGCCGGGGAACCGCTGGTATGGAACCTGAGCATGCTGTATGAACAGCTTTCGTATACGGCCAACCGATGGTCGGATTTCCGCCGCCTGGCACTGGAAAAGGCAAAGGCGGAAATTAACGAAAAGACGGATATTATTTTTAATTACGATGTGTACGAAAAAAAAGGGCAGAAGGTTCTTTCGCTGGTGGTAACGATTGACCCGGTGGATGATGCCGCCGCACAGGCCAACCTGGACAGCATCAACAGCACAGTGCGCAAAAAGAGCAAAAAGAAGGGCCGCCCCACCGTGGCGATTGAGGATTCGCTGCTGGATGACCCCAGCGTGATCACCTTTGATTATGTTTCGGCACCGGAAACAACGATCCCCTATTCCTTTGGCCGCCACCGCACCGAGCTGCGGGAGGAAATTGTTGTGAAAGCGCGCATGGATCAGCTGCGCGCGGAGATTACGCCCGAAGAGCTGCACGCGGTGGAAGTGATCATTGATGTGTTGGCAGACGCCTGCTGCACCATCCAGGCAGGCGATGGCGAGCAGGACGGCGGCAACAAAACGGTGTTTGGAAAGATGAATGCCATCATCCTGGATTGCGGCGGGCTGACCAGTTGGCTGGCCGGTGTGGCACCCCGCTATGCACAGGAGATCATTCCCCGGTCGCAGACGATGCGCAGCCCGGCGCGGTACCTGAACAAGGTGCTGCGCGAGGATATGGATAACTATCGCATTTATATTTTCCGCAAGGCAAAGCCGGCAGCAGAACCCAAAGAGGAGCTGTTGGAAGCGGAGTACCATGTGATGGACGAGCCGGTGCAGCAAACGATGCCGGAGCCTGAACCGCCCAAGGTAGAGCTGATTCCCGAAACGATTGTAAAACGGCAGGATATGCGAAAAGAGTTTGCAAAGTTTGTAGATGATGGATACCTGGAAAAGACGTTGACGAGCGGCCAGCGCGGCGCTTACCACGAAATTTACCGCCACCTGGCAGCGCGGTGCGTGCCATCGCCTTCCAGCCTGCGCAATGGGCTGAAAGACGAAATGCGGCTGCATTATCTGGCCTGCATGAATGAAGTGATTGAAAAGTATGGCAGCCTGACCCCATTGATGGAAGCTATGGCGCATGAACTGGACTTTGATGTGTTCTGGGCAAAGGCCGCCAAGGACCCCAACGTGAATAACCCGATGGGGCTGTTCTACCACATTATTGAAGAACGCGCGCTGAACCCGATCGGCACCATAATGAACGACCAGGCACAACGGCAGAAGGGTGCCGCCAAGGAAAAAGGTGAAAAAGATAAGTGGCACAACGAAAGCTGGATGGATGCTTTTGAGGAAGATATCCCGGATGACAGCGAAGAGTAATTGAGATGAAGCGGAGCGGATAATCCGGGAGCGCAATTATAATAAGGTAAGCAGCGGCTGGCAGATTGCTGGCCGCTGTTTTTTTGATTTCAGATAGACCTTGGGATAATAGGTGAGAATGAATGTACGTGGGTGGGAATGCCTGGATGAAGTGAAGAAGGATGGGAAGGAAAAGCGGCAGAGAAAAAGCGTGAACAGCAACGAAGAGATGCCTGCATAATATTCGTCAAAATATCCGTTGACACACGCGAAGCATATGATATAATAGAAGCTATAACAGCAACGAAGAGATGCCGCACGGCATGGGGTGGCCATTTTTGCAACCCGCGGTATTGCCTTAGATTAAGATACCGGCGTGCGGTACCGCAAAAAGAACCGAACAAAAGGCAAAAATTAACCAACAGCAACGAAGAGATGCCTACACAAAGGCGCTCGCAAGGAGGAAAACAATGGGATATTGTATCTCAGTCTGCATTGAAAAAGGCGGCGTGGGAAAAACCGTTACCGTCTGCAACCTGGCGGCGCTGATGGCGCAGGACGGCAAGCGGGTGCTTGTTGTGGATATGGATGCCCAGGGCAACTGTACCTATACCCTGACGGGCGCCCGTGTAACAGATAATACTTTTAACCGCGCTGGCGTGTATGATATGTTCCGTGCCTATGGCATCAGCGGCACGCAGAACTATATTTCCCGCACGCAGTTTGATAATATTGATATAATTCCGGCAAATGGCAACACCCCAATGGCGGCCAAGCAGCTGCAAATCCTGGAACAGTCCGAAAGCACCAGTATCAATATGTTTTTGGCCATGTGCCTGGCACAGGTTTCCGGCGAATACGACTATATTTTGATCGATACCCCGCCGTCCCGCGATGTAATGGTGACCAACGCCCTGATGGCCAGTGACTTTGTGCTGATCCCCTGCGTGTGCGATGACTACAGCCGTGACAGTGTGTATCGCACTGTGGCCATGTGCCAGCAGTTGGAGCACGATGAGGGGGAAAAGATTGATGTTTTGGGCATTATCCTGACTATGGTGGAAAAAACTGCCCTGACCGAAGTGATCCGCAATGAACTGCGGGAAAGCCAGCTGGGCAGCAAGTTGTTTGCTGCCGAAATCCGTAAGGGACAGGCTGTAAAGGATAGCACCCGCCTTGGTGCGCCGGTTGTGCTATGTGCACGCAGCAGCAACCCGGCAAGGGATTATGCAAAGGTGTATGCCGAGCTGAAAACGCGCGTTGAACAGGAGGTAGAGTGATGGCAAGCAAACTGGACCGATTGCAGAAGAAAGGCTTTAAAGTAAACGAAGCAGCGTTAAGTAAGATCGCGCGCGGCGACCAGGAGCCGGGCGGTGAATACAGCGAGATCAATATCAATGATATTGAAGAAAACCCGGATAATGCCCTTTACCGTGAGCTGGATACCGAGGAAGATATTGCGCTGCTGGCCGATGATATCCGCCGCGCGGGGCTGCTGCACAACCTGGTTGTGTTCCCTAAGACCGGTGTTGGCGGAAAATATGTGCTGCTTTCTGGCGAGCGCCGCCTGCGTGCGCTGCGCCTGTTGGTGGAGCAGGATAAACGCGAGCAGGAAGAAAAACAGCTGCCCAACCGCATGAGTGAATGGCAGAAAGTGCAGTGCAAAGTGGTGCGCAACTTGACGGAAAACGAAAAAGTTGTGTATATTGACAGCGCAAACCTGCAAGTGCGCGGAGGCATCAGCAATGAACGTGTGATGCGCCAGGCGGCGGCGCGTTTTGTGGAAAACCTGCAAAAAGCACCGTATAACCTGAGCGCAGCGGAAGCAAAAAAAGCGCTGAAAGAGGTCAGCCCGCTGAATTCCCGCACGATTGATAAGGCGCTTTCGATTCAGAATGATCTCAACCCTGATCTGCGCCGCTTGCTGGATGAGGAATTCCTGAACCGAGCCGAGTGCGAAACCTATCTCCGCCTGACCCTGGAAGAACAGGCCCGTGCAGCCGCAGTGTTTTTGAAAATTGCAGCCCTTGACCCACGCAGCCATGAGCGCCGCGCCATCAAGGACGCATTGACCACCGCCATGCTGGATGTAGCAGTGGAACGCCGCAGCATGCAGGAGCGCGAGAGCGTATTTGCAGCAGCGTTGCAAAATGCACAGGATGCAATCGGTCAGGCCAAGACGCAGGAAAAAAAGGCGGCGGCAGTAGATAAAGACCACAATTTTATTTCGGCCAAGCTGCCTACCACGGTCCGCAAACTGCGTAAAATTGCAGCGGCAAAAAATATTGAAGCTAAGATCCGCAGTTATACGGCAGAGGACCGCAAAGCAATGTCGGACCAGATGCAGGAGCTGATTGCGGCAGCGCAGGAGCTGAAAGCACTGATTGATGCTGTGGAATAATCCAGATCCACGAAAGCAGCAAACAACAAAAATCCATGCAAATAGGAATACAGGAATCCACGATATGAAACAGCGAATTGTCATCCGGCTGCACCTAGCTGTGCGGGCAGTGCTGCAAAGCGAAGCGGACTGGCGCGGCACACGGCTGGGCACCCTGACATCGGAGCTGATCCATGAACAGGCTGCGAAAGCGCGCCTGTGCGGGGTGCAGAATTATGAGTTGAACCCCGTCAGCAGCCGCTATGTTCCCGTTACAAACGGGACAAAATATAAGCAGACATCTGGCCTGGAGCAGATCTCCATCTATCTGAACGATGAGGATATGCAAACCCTGAAAGAGCTGGCACTGGCCAACGATAGTGTGCGTGTGATCAACGGCAGGCAGGCAATCACCTACCGATATGTTGTTCCCGGAATGCTGCTGAACGACCCGGTGTTTACGGGGCTGACAGAGCAGAACAGCACGGCAGGGTAAGCACTACAAAATCTTGAATAAATCAAAGGCGGCACCGCGTTTTTTGAAAGACGCGGTGCCGTTTTGTATACAAAGCAGCCTGAAAATACTACAAAACATAAACCTGTGCGAAATTACAACAAAACGGATAGAAGGTGAGAATAGGAAAAAAAGGAGAAATATGTTGGAATTTTACACAGGTTTACAGAGCAAAACATGAGGAAAAACGCGATGCAGCGTTTGCAAAATAAAGCGGATTTTGGGTGAATCAGGTGCGGGGAAGCAAAAAAGAGGGGAAACCTGTGTAAATGGCAACAATCTGCAGGGTGAATTACCTTTTTATAATACGACAGGGATAGTAATACCCTGTGTAAAGATGCAACACTGTACGCTGCGAAAGGGAAGAGTTGCAATTTTACACAGGGTATTGGTTATTCTGTCAGGCGGAGTAGAAGGAAAACACTAAAGGCAATACCGCACAATTCCCGCCTAACGGCTCAAGCACCGCTCCGGCGGCTGCGGCACGGCATCTGCGTTGCCAAAATGCTCGATAATGTCGGGTTGCGGTACCCGCATCGTGCTTCGGGGGCAAAAGCCCCTCGCACTCTGCGACCGCTGCCCCTGCTTCGGTTCGCTGTTTCCGCCACTGGCGGCGCTCACCTTTGCAGCATCCAGTATTATCTGCGCTTTTGGCTTGGCATCTGCCGCACCTCGCTCGCCGTATCGGCACTTAGAATTATGCGGTATTGCCTAAACATTATATAATAAGGAAGCGAACACGATGGAATACCTGTATCCCGGTGGGCTGGCCAAAGCCATTACGTTCAGTTATGATGACGGCCAGGTATATGACCGCCGCCTGATCGAAATTTTTAACCAGGCGGGCTTCAAGGGAACCTTCCACCTGAACTCCGGCAACCTGGATAAGGACGGCTATGTGCAAAAGGCCGAGCTGCCTACCCTGTACGCCGAGCACGAAATTGCCTGCCATGGCGTGACCCACCGCCACCCGCGCCAGATGAACCAGACTGAATGGCTGCGGGAAGTGTGGCAGGACCGCCTGACGCTGGAAGAACTGACCGGCGGTATTGTGCAGGGCATGAGCTATGCCTTTGGCGAATACTACCCCGAACAGGTGGAAGCGCTGTGCGCTATGGGCATCCAGTACAGCCGCACGGTGGAAAGCACCGGAAGTTTTGCCCTGCCACAGGAGCTGCTGCGCTGGAAACCCACCTGCCACCACAATGATAAGCTGCTGGAACGCGCAGAAAAGTTTTTGCATGTTCCGGGATATGAAAAAATGCCGCTGTTTTATATCTGGGGCCACAGCTTTGAATTTGAGCGCGAAAACACCTGGCCCCTGATGGAGCAGCTGGCAGAAAAGCTGCACGGCGCACAGGATATCTGGTATGCCACCAATGGCCAGATTGCAGATTACCTGACCGCGCTGCGCAGCACGCGCGAAAGTGCAGACGGCAAGCGGCTGTATAACCCGTCGGCACAGCCCATCTGGTTTGTGGCCGATGGCAAGGTGCGCGTTGCAGAGCCGGGTAAGCTCTGCGAAATTTAAGGCAACACCGCACAATTCCCGCCTGACGGCTTAAGCACCGCTCCGGCAGCTGCGG
>ERZ826146.1031-NODE-1031-length-28489-cov-26.239045_pt1 | contig 28489 bp, 27 predicted proteins | sample MGYA00519857_ERZ826146 | MGnify/ENA primary metagenome ERZ826146 (study PRJEB31778, sample SAMEA3449222) | human gut metagenome | biome: human gut; feature: human-associated habitat; material: faeces | place: United Kingdom | collected 2010/2012 ...
ACCAGCGCAGCGCCGACACTTTCCTCGGAGTGCCGTTCAACATAGCGTCATACGCACTGCTATTGATGATGATGGCGCAGGTAACCGGGCTGAAACCGGGTGACTTCATACACACAACCGGCGACACGCACCTGTACCTCAACCACTTGGAACAGGCACGGCTACAGCTCACACGCACACCGCGCACGTTGCCTACAATGACCATCAATCCTGACGTAAAGGACATTTTCGACTTCAAATACGAAGACTTAAAATTAGAGAACTACGACCCGTGGCCGCATATCAAGGCAGCAGTGAGCGTGTGATTTAATTAAGAATTAAGAGTTAAGAATTAAGAAAATCAAATGCAAAGCATATTTTCTTAATTCTTAACTCTTAATTCTTAATTTCACAAACAATATAAACGTACAACTATGAGAATATCAATCATCGCCGCAGTGGCACGCAACCGCGCAATAGGAAAAGACAACAAGCTGATTTACCGGTTGCCGGACGACATGAAAAGGTTTAAGGCTCTGACTACGGGCAACACCGTCCTGATGGGACGAAAGACATTCGAGTCACTGCCGAAGGGCGCACTTCCCAACCGCAGGAACATAGTATTAAGCCGCACGCAACACGACTTTCCGGGCTGTGACACGTACAGTTCGCTCGACGAAGCCCTTAAGCACTGTTCTGAAAACGAAGACATTTATATAATAGGCGGAGCCGAAGTCTACACGCAGGCACTGCCTTTGGCCGACCGCCTGTGCCTTACCGAGATTGACGACACGCCCGACGAGGCCGACGCTTTCTTCCCCGAATACAACGGATGGCACGAAACAAGCCGCGAAGAGCACGCCACGGACGAGCGGCATGCTCACCCCTTTGCCTTCGTTGACTATGAAAGGAAGTGACATCCGCAAAAAAGTAAATGCTTTTATATTAGATGAGGCATTGTAAAAGGTGACCTTTTACACGCTGAAAGGCCATGTTTTGCACGCTAAAAAGCGGTCTATTGCAATGCGATAGGCCGCTTTTTGGTTTCTATAATACTTGATTGTGATGGGGACGACACGTAAAAACGAAAAATAAAAAACGTAAATCCTCTGTCATCTGTCAGTTTGCGGTGTAATGCTTTGATATTCAGTGATATGTGTCCTGACAGATGATTTCAGGCATCCGTCATTCCTGTCTGACACAAATACAACCGTGACTGATGTCCTGACAGATAAATTCAACATCTGTCAGGATGCATATTGTTGAATATCAACGCATTACACCGCAAACTGACAGATGACAGAAGAATTGCATTTTTCTTTCACCCAATCTCTATCTAATGGCATAGCCACACTGCGGACATGATAAGTCATGTCCGCACAAAAGATGTTTTGATTATTCCCAAACGTATATACTACAGCGACCAGCACCCATTTTGTAAAGCCATTAATCAAAAACCTCTTCGTGCTTCTCGTAATATTCTTTTAGTTTTGGGTCGGACATAAAATGAGTGCGGATGCGGTTACGCCTAAGGTCTTTATATAGTTTTGTTTTAGTATATGGCAACCCTTCGCGTTCGCAAGCCATAATATCTGCATCATATCCGTGTGCGGTGGAGACATTATAAACAATTGTATCAGAAGGAACACGCGCATAACAATAGCCATGCGTTATGTACTGACGTAAATCAGTGTACGACCTCGGCAGCGCACTTTCAGCACTAAATACCGCAAAGTTGACTTCCGCCTCCATCTGTCTGTCACGCTCATTCTGTATGAACAGGGCTATCGCTACAATAAGCAATAGCCCTAATACTGAAAATATAATCTTCTTTGATTTTGTCATACCGCTTTTTTAGCTTTTGTCTATATCGGCAAATAGGGAAAAACAAAGTGAAAAGTTACAATAATTCACTTAACTATTGGCCTTGGAGTATATATATTAAGCAGAAAATTGCAGTATATTATAATACCCTTAAGTACGGCACAGCTTGACAACCGTACCCTCCGGCGCATTGCTTACCGTACCGTCTATTACAAAAGAGCCTTGTGCCTGCGCCATTAAAGACAATGACGCAAGCACCAATGACATTAAAGTTCTACGCATGAAACCTCCACTTACTCATCGACAGAATCCGTATTGTCAACCGGCATGTCGACAATCGGCAGCTGGCGGCTGAACGCCGAGTTGAACGAAATTATTGTTTCGCTCCTCGAAAGGCCAAGAGGCTGCAAGCGGTCATGGATGATGTTGAGCAGATGATGGTTGTTGACTGCGTATATTTTGATGAACATGTCATAGTCGCCGGTGGTGTAATGGCACTCGACAACTTCCGGAATTTTCTTCAACTCGTCAACAACCTCGTCAAACCTTTCCGGGTTCTTAAGGTTCAAACCCATGTAGGCGCACGTCTCGTAGCCGATTTTCTCCGGGTCGATGATGAACTTCGACCCCTTCAGTACGCCCATGTTGTTAAGTTTCTGTATGCGTTGATGGATGGCCGCACCGCTTACATTGCACGAACGAGCCACCTCCAAGAACGGTATCCTTGCGTCTTCAGCTATCAGTTTAAGGATTTTCTTGTCTAATGAATCTAAATTGTGATGTGCCATTTGTATTGATATTTTACTCTTAATATTAAATCAGAACAATCCGGTAAATGGCTTTACGCCAAACACATATTGCCTATTGTCCGGCACAAAGATACGATAATTTTATGTTTTTTGCAACAAATCGTAAGCAATTTTTCATCCTTACGATATAGATTAAAACTTTTCCTGAAAAGCAAGAATTATTTTCCGCCCCTTTGAGTGGCCGAATAATTCACCCTGAGCGCACCGGCACGGCGCAACGCCTGGCGTACATCCGACATCACGCCCATCTCCGTTCCGCGGTCGGCCTTTATCGAAACGCTCATCGCACCGGCATCTTCCGGCGACATACGACGGCGTTCATCGGCAACATAGTCGGTCACATCGTCAATGCCTGCATACTTGTCGTTAATCTGTATGCGCGTGCCGTCGCCAACGGTACGGCGCATCTCGTCGGTGGGGCGGCCTATATAAATATATGTAACGGCTGATTTCTTGACAAGACGGGTAAGCTCCGTGCCCTCCGGCACACGGTATTTCACCTTCAAAGTGACTTCCCTCATGTGTGTCACGGTGATGAAGAAGAACAATACGGTGAATATCAGGTCGGGCAAGGCCGCCGTATTGAGCATCGGCACCTCGCGTCTTTGTCGGCGGAAGAGGCTCATCTGCCACCTCCTTCCCCTGCACCGGCGGACGTTTCAGTGATGCGTTGCGGATAATAATCCCTCACTTCGGCACGCTGTTCGGGCGTACATTGGGCGTAAGGACGGCCATATTTCCTGACGGCATAGCCGTTGCGGAGTTCGTTGTAGGCGGCAACAATCTCGTTCTGCAAACTGAAATACACATCATAAGACGCTTGGCGGTCAACTTCCAGGGCTATGATATGGTTGCTGCGGTCGGCAGAATGAGCGACAAACGACATCACCCGGCGGCGCGCATCACCCAATCCGAGAGGCTTTCCGTCGGCCATAAGGCGGTTGTCCGCCGTGATGGCGAGTGACAAGACATTGCCGCGTTCCACGTCGGCTGCCTCCTGCCGTGTCTCGTCGGGCATCGGCGGAAGCATGCGTTGCAGCCCCTTGTCAGCGTCCATGGACGTCATGATAAGGAAAAACACCAGCAGGATGAACGATATGTCAGCCGTAGATGTTGTGTTAAGCTGCGGCACTGTACGCCTTTCACGATGCAAAATCATCCCAATTCAATTTTATCCGGGAAGTTAAAGAATGTAGAGAAGTTATAGAAGTTAAAGCCATTACCTTTGCCAGATTGCACAACAGCAAGACATTTGGCTTTAACTTCTATAACTTCTCTACATTCTTTAACTTCCTTTTTCCTATCTTCCTTCCTACCCCCGAGAGGCCGAAGGCCACGCCGCATACGGCCACGGCCAGCAGCACGAGCGAGGTATTGATGAACATATCGGTGGCTTTCAGCCAGAACACGTCGGCATATGGCACGCCGTTGACCGTCACCGGCTCTGCCGACCCCAAGAGGAAGGTAACCAGAAGACTTGCCACGAGCAGCCCCGCCGTGCCCCAAGCGATTTTAGCAGCCGGTATGTTGTTGACCTTTCCCTGCGACTTGTCCCTTGCCTTGAAGCTGATTGCAACGGCGGCAACGGCGAGCAAGGCGGCAAGCAGCACGAGAACGTATATGAAAACAAGCACAAGGTCGGTAAGCCGGGGTGCGTTGAACTCCGGGTTGTCCTCATACGGGACGTCATATCCTATCATGAAAAACGCCCCGAAGACAATAACCGCCAGCGCCACGAGCACGTAGAGCACCCGCGTTGACACCTGTTCTGCAGTCAATCCGCCTATGCCTCCATGCAACTTCTTCATTGCCGTGTGAGCTTGTATTTCATTATTATGTCCAAAAGCGTGATGGCCGACTCCTCCATCTGGCTCGTGATATGCTCTATCTTGGACAGTATGTAGTTATAGAACACCTGTAAAATAAGTGCCGCGATAAGTCCGAAGATGGTCGTTATGAGCGCCACCTTCATGCCGGCGGCCACGATTGTGGGGCTTATGTCGCCGGCCTGCTGTATCTGCTCGAAGGCCATCACCATGCCGATTACAGTGCCGAGAAATCCCAACGAAGGAGCCATCGCTATGAACAAGGTTATCCACGAGCAGCCCTTTTCAAGGTTGGCGGCCTGCACAGCGCCGTAAGACGTTATGCTGCGCTCGATGTCTTCCATCGTTTCGTCTATCCGGGCAAGGCCCTGATAGCAGATAGAGGCCACCGGGCCGCGTGTCTCTCGGCATGCAGCCATCGCCCCCTCGATGTCGCCCTGCATCACTTGCGCCTCAAGGTCGGCCATCAGCCGCTTGGCATTAATCTCCGAAAGGGTAAGGTATATGATGCGCTCGATGCAGAAGGCAAGGCCGAGCACTAAGGCCAGAGCCACGAACGACATGAAGCCCGCGCTGCCTTCGATGTATTTTGTCTTGAGCATCTTGTGGAAACCTGCGCTCTCGACGGGCGTCAAAACCGAGTCAGGCACCTCGGCATAGTCAAGCCCCAGCGTGTCGTCAGCCATCCCCCCGGCGGTCGTATCAGCACCGGCAGTCATCGAAGTGTCGGCCACTGAAGCCGCAACATGAGCCTGCGGAGCGCCATCCTGGGCACCGGCATAACGGCATGGGGAGAAAAAAAGGAGTGTGATTATTGCAATCTTGACAAACAGATTGTCCATACCTTCAAAAATTAAAACATTCGCGGAGAGAGGGGGATTCGAACCCCCGTGCCAGTTTTGCCGGCTACACGCTTTCCAGGCGTGCCTCTTAAGCCACTCGAGCATCTCTCCCTGAAACTTCGGAATGAAGCTTGACTTACGGCTTGCAAAATTATCTTATTTCCCGTTATTTCACGAATAAAATCACATCTTTTTTGCTTTCATGCCTTATTTTTTCGTATTTTCACATTCGCATGCACCGCTGTGCCGCCATGCCTTGCGTGCGCCCGGCGATAGTCTGAAGGTGACAGGCCGGTATGTTTCTGCACGTAACGGCTGAAATACGACAACGACGAGAAGTTCATACGCTCCGCCACGTCGGCCAGCGGCATGTCCTTTTCGAGCAGAAGGCGTGTTATCCCGTTTAGCGCAAAGCGGTCAATCCAGTACGACGCAGGCTTTCCGCTGGCCTTGCGGCACACCTCCGAGAGGTAATGCGGCGTGACGCAGAGGCGCGAGGCGTAGTGCTCAAGGCCGCGGTGGGTCATGTATTCGCCGCCGTAAAGCATCCCGATGAACCTGCCGAGCAGCTGCCTCGCGCGTTCGGGTACATCCGTCAATGAGCGTCCGCGCGCGTGAATGTCGTACAGGTCGAGTATGTGTGCCATGAGCAGATGTGACAGCATCTCGCTGCGGAACAGGTGGCCGGCGCTGCCCTCGATGCGCCGCCGCAGGCCGAGCATGGCCTCGCGGCACACGGCGAAGTCGTCGCCCGAAAGCTTCATCACCGGGTTTTGCAGCAGCGACAAGTGCCCTATGACACCGTAGTTGCTGCGGAGTGCCAACGAGGCGACAAGAGTCTCGGACAGGCTCATGACGATTGCCTTCACATCAGACGACCCGTTGAAGCCTGACGCGAGTGCGGCGTTGGGCAGTATGACGTAATCCTGCGGCGCAACGTTGTACCTCACGTCGTGCAGCATGAAACTCATGCCGCCGTGCAGGCACAGTATGTGCAGCACGCATCCCGGCCTTTGGGCGTCGGCGAATCCTGTAACGGCGTCGGCAAAGACTATGCCGGTCGCCGCGTCTTCTCCCTTTTTGTAAAACTGTTCCTGGTTGTTCTCCATAAGCGTCATGTCTGTTTGTGCGGCGATATGCCGCATTTCCCGTAACGGTTCGTAACCCTTTGATTGTCAAGCTGTTGCCCGATGTATTACAAAAGGTGGCCTTTTACGATGCAAAAGACGGTCTTTCAGCGTGTAAAAGGCCACCTTTTGCAACGCCGTTGACGGCCTTTTGCTATCTCATTTACCGTCCGTCCGTTTTCAACAAGCCGCCAATAGCCGTTTCATCAGCCTCAACCGACATGCAAATATACTGAAAAATCCACGAAAAGTGAAAATCATTCCACGCTTTTCATAACATGTTTCATGCAACCTGGGTGTAACTTTGCAAACGTAAACAGACAGATTTACATGAACAACAAATAAGGCAAGAAGATGAAAGAAGTAAGACTTAACAACGGCGTAATGATGCCGACAGTGGGTTTCGGAGTGTACCAGATACCCAAGAACGATACGGAACGCTGCGTGAGCGACGCATTGGAAACGGGCTACAGGATGATTGACACGGCAGCATCGTACTTCAACGAGGAGGAAACAGGTGCGGCCCTGCGCAGCAGCGGACTGCGGCGCGAGGACGTGTTCGTCACCACCAAGCTGTGGGTTCAGGACTATGAGTATGACGACGCGCTGCGCGCCTTCGACCTGTCGATGAAAAAGCTCGGACTCGACTACCTGGACCTGTACCTGCTGCACAAGCCTTACGGCAACTATTACGCCGCATGGCGCGCCGCCGAAAGGCTGTACAAGGAGGGCCGCATACGCGCCATCGGCGTGACGAGCTTCACCAACGAGCGACTGCAAGACCTCTTCCTGCACAACGAGGTGAAGCCGGCCGTGAACCAGATTGAGACCAACCCCTTCTTCCAACAGCGGCAGGCTAACGCCTTCATGCGGCAGGAAGGCATACAGCACGAGGCATGGGCACCCTTCGCCGAAGGCCAGCGCGACATTTTCAACAACCCTACAATCAAGGCCATAGCCGGCCATCACGGCAAGACTGTGGGGCAAGTCATACTGCGGTGGCTCAACCAGCGCGGCGTGGTTGTCATCCCGAAGAGCGTGCGCAAGGAACGCATGGCGGAGAACCTGGCCATCTTCGACTTCACGCTGAACGACGAGGAGATGCGCCGCATGGCCACTCTCGACACCGGCCGCAGCCCCATCTACGACGACATGGACTTGCAGACAGTGCGCGGAATAGGCACTCACAAAATACATTAACGGTTTTGAGGTTATACGGTTTTGAGGTTGTGCGGTTATAGGGTTTTAAGGTTTTGCGGCATATCGCTATAAGTACAGCAAGGCCGAAGGCACAAACAACCGCCACCATAAACAGTATAACCCTACGACCTAAAAACCTAACAACCGTATAACCCCATAACCGTTAAACCACACAACCGTATAACCCCATAACCGTAAAACCGTATAACCGTAAAACCGTATAACCGTAAAACCGTATAACCGTAAAACCGTATAACCCAAATAAACAACAATGAAAACAATAACACTTAACAACGGCGTTGAAATGCCGGAGATGGGCTACGGAGTGTTCCTCGTAAGCCCCGAAGACTGCGAACGGTGCGTGCTCGACGCCATAAGCACGGGCTACCGCCTTATTGACACGGCGCAGGCATACTATAATGAAGAAGGTGTTGGCGCAGCGATAAGCAAATGCGGAGTGCCGCGCAGCGAACTGTTCATCACCACGAAGGTGTGGATTTCAAACGCGGGAGAGGAAAAGACCGCGCGCAGCATTGACGAGTCGCTGCGCAAGTTGCGCACCGACTACATCGACCTGCTGCTAATCCACCAGCCCTTCGGCGACTACTACGGCTCTTACCGCGCAATGGAACGCGCGCTGAAAGCCGGCAAGGTAAGGGCAATCGGCCTCAGCAACTTCTACAGAGGACGCTTCATTGACCTTGCAGAGAACATGGACGTGAAGCCGGCAGTGCTGCAACTGGAGACACATGTGTTCTCTCAGCAGCGCGAAATGCGCGACATCGCCGCCGGATACGGCACGCGGATAATGGCCTGGGGACCATTGGCACAGGGCAAAAACGGAGTGCTCGGCAACGAGACTCTTAAAGCCATAGGCGAAAAATACGGCAAGAACAACGCGCAGGTGTGCCTACGCTTCCTCGTTGACGAGGGCATAATACCAATCCCTAAGTCAACCCACAAGGAGCGCATGGCAAGCAACCTTGACATCAGCGACTTCAGCCTGACCGAAGAGGAGCGCGAAACCATACGCCGCATGGACACCGGGCAGCCGTTCACGGCCGACTTCAACGACCCCGGATTGGCCAAGTTCCTGCTCAGTTACGACAAGAACTTCAATCCGGACGGCAAATAAGCCGAAACCGTAATATCGTTACAAAATCAGGTAAAAGGGATATGCCGCCGCGCCGGAGAATGCCTTACCTTTGCCGACAGATAAGACATAAGACAACAAAAAACAGAAAAAGGCAATGGAAGACATTTTCAAGAAAGACCTGTCCGGCGCGATGGTGTCGCCCGACGAACCCGGTTACGACAAGCTGATTGGCGCAATATTCGACACAATGAAGACGGCCTACGAGCTTAACCAGGGCCACCACACACCCGAAGAGGTGCACGAATACATGGAACGCATCATCGGAAAGAAGCTCGACCCGTCGGTAACGGTGCTGCCGCCGTTCTACGTCGACTATGGCAAAAACATCACATTCGGCAAAAACTGCTGGATACAGCAAGGCTGTACGTTCTTCGACCGCGGCGGAATAACCATCGGCAACGGCGTATTCATCGCGCCGAAAGTGAACCTGATAACCATAAACCACGACCCGAACCCAGACAACCGCAGCGCCACTTACGGGCGTCCCATAGTGATAGAGGACAAGGTATGGATTGGCATCGGCGCAACTGTGCTACCCGGAGTGACAATAGGTTACGGCTCAATCATCGGCGCAAACAGCGTTGTCACCCATGACGTGCCGCCAATGACGGTAGTAGGCGGCAATCCGGCAAGGTTCATCAAGAAGATTGAAGTGAAATAAACTACTGCTTATACATATATAAAAAGACGGGCGCAGCGGCCTTCCTGTTTTGCATTCGGCAAACACGGATTGTCCCTGCGCCCGTCTTTTTCAGTCTATATTGCCGTCAGAGGCCGAACACACGGCTGACATTGGCGTTCGTAACACGGGCAACCTCGTCCTCGCTCACGCCGTAACATTCGGCAAGACGCTTCAGGACGTACAGTGCAAAAGCGCTTTCGTTGCGCTTGCCGCGCATCGGAACGGGCGCCATATACGGCGAGTCGGTCTCGATTACAATCCGTTCAAGCGGCACTGCGGCAGGCAACACCTCGGGCAGATGCGACTTCTTGAATGTCAGCACACCGCCAATGCCAAGCACGAAGTTGTCGAACTGCAGCAGTTCGACTGCCTCTTTTTCGTTCCCTGTGAAGCAATGGAACACTCCGCCCGGCAGGTCTTTAGCATAAGGACGCAGCAAACGGACCATCTCGTTCTGCGCCTTGCGGCAGTGAATCATCAACGGCAGGCGGTATTTTACAGACCAGCGCACCTGCGCCTCGAAAGCCTCAAGCTGCTCTTTCTCAAACTCGCGGCTCCAATAATAGTCCAAACCAACCTCGCCAACGGCTATAAACGGACATCCTGGTACATCCAGGCGCACCTCCATCCGCGCCAGCACGTCGCTCCAGTCGGCCTTCACGTCTTCCGGATGAAGGCCTATCATCGGATAAGCGAAGCCCGGATAACGTGCACACGTTGACAACACGGTGTCAACCGAAGGCAGATTGATTGCCGGAATGAAAACCTTGCTAACTCCTGCGGCCTTTGCACGGGCCACAACTTCGTCCCTGTCGGCGTCAAACTCCTCGCCGTCAAGATGCGTATGCGTGTCGATGAAAGTCATAATATACCCACCCCAAACCCCTCCCTAAGTGAGGGGCTTAATATGCTTTACTCGATTTGGGGCGTCATTTTAATTGTTTGAAAATAATGATTTATAATGTTTTGATATGCGGAAACGACCGTCAAGGCATGTCAAGCCCCTCACTTCGGGAGGGGTTTGGGGTGGGTGTGTATTCCCCTTTACGGTAATAATACACCACGCCGAACTTGCGGCACATGTCGAAACGCGCCTCCGGAGGTTCGTCTTTGAAATGAGCCTCTATCTGATTCCATAGCTCCAGTATCACATCGTCAACCTCGGGGCGTATCCGTTTAAGGCTTTCCAAGGCACGCCCGATGTTGTCCTTAAGGCGTTTCTGCTGCTGATAACAGTCGTTGAAGATATCGATATGCGTGCTTACCATGCCGATTGTAGGATTGTAAATGGGCCGTCCGCCCTGCTTCACACGTGCTTTCTCGCCTTCAACGGCCAGCCGTCCCCAGCGAAGAAGCCCGCCGATGCTCTTCATGTTGGGCAACGTCGACGTGCCTTCATCCATACCGTAAAGTTTCAAAGCCGACCTTTTGATTTCCCCTCGTTCGACCGCCATCATCAGAACTTGCAGAAAATGGCTGACATACATCGAGGCGTTGCGCTGCAGCTTGTCGATCTTGCCCACTCCCCTGACCCTTGCCGAACATGCAAGCCGATACTGCTCGGAAGCCGTCAACAGCCTGTCGTATGCCGGCCTGGCGCGGTTTATCGTCTGCCAGTCAACAAACCTGTTGCGCACAGTGTACAAATCGTTGCTGTCGAGCACCGTTTTCAACGCACGCAGGCGCGCCGCGTCAGTTTTTGGAAGTCTACGGTAAGGCATTTGTCAATTCATAATTCACAATTCATAATTCATAATTCGCACAGCATAAAGAGGTTATTGATTTAATAATCATGCATTGTGAACTATGAATTATGAATTAAATCAGTTTTTACGTGTCATCATCTTGTCCGTATATGCGTCAAGTACGGCCTTGCGTTCGTCAGGCACATTCACCTTGGCAAGGTATTTTCTGCTTTGTGCAAAATAATACCCTATCTTCTCCTCGGCAACTTTCCTTATCCCCACATTGTCGTAGATGGCGGTCACCGCAGCGATTTTCTCCTTCGGATCGTAGTCTTTCGCCGTTACCCATCGTATCAGTTCGGCGCGCAGGGAAGCATCAGCACGGTTGAAAGCGTTGATGAGCATATATGTCTTTTTGTTGCAAAGAATGTCGCCTCCGACGGCCTTTCCGAACACAGAAGGGTCGCCGTAAACGTCAAGATAATCGTCTTGCAGCTGGAAAGCAAGCCCCATCTGTTCGCCGAACTTGTACAGATTGTCGGCATCTTCGTCAGGCGCACCAGCCAAAATCGCGCCGATTTTAAGCGAGCATGCAAGCAAAACGCTTGTTTTCAGACGTATCATCTCGATATATTCGTCCTCCGTTACGTCGGTACGTGTCTCGAAATCCATGTCATACTGCTGTCCTTCTCCGATTTCAAGGGCTGTCTCCGTGAAAAGGTCAAGCACCTGTTTCAGATTGTCAGAACGGCAGTCAAGAAAATGACGGTACGCCAACACAAGCATGCTGTCACCCGAAAGAATGGCCGTATTGTCATTCCACTTCACATGTACGGTCTGCTTTCCACGCCTCATGTCGGCGTTGTCCATGAGGTCATCGTGCAGCAACGTGTAGTTATGATACGTCTCGATGGCACACGCCGACGACAATATGCTCTCCGGGTCGTCCTTATACATGTTGTAAGCCATGAGCATCAGCGACGGACGTATGCGCTTACCGCCCATGGAAAGGACGTATTTCACTGGTTCATAAAGGCCTTTAGGCTCGCGGTTATATTGCAAACTGTCAATATATCGGTTTATTTTCTCAAGAATTTCGTCAGCTGTCAACATAATATTTGAAGTTTATGAATACGCTGGTTGTACATTTGTCACAATTTGAAAACTATCGGAATGCAGATATACGTGCGGCAAGGCTGGCCGTGGTCTTCGCCCGGTTTCCACTTCGGCATCAACCGCAATACGCGCAAAGCCTCACGGTCAAGCTCCGGACTGACAGACTTCACCACCTTGCGGTCGGCTATAGAACCGTCCTTGTTGACAATAAACGACACGAGAACCGTACCCTTCCGCTTTGCACGTTGTGCCGTCAAAGGGTATTTCAGATTCTTTGTGAGCCACTGAACGAAGGCCGACATCCCTCCGGGAAACTCCGGCAGGCGCTCTACAACCTGAAAGTTCAGAGGATTGTCTTCATCCACATTTACTGTTGTCGGCTGCAATTTAACGTCCGAGACGGCGGCAACGTCGCCGAAGCCTACACCGAGAAGCCGCTTAAGAGCCTCCTTGTCTGCCAGCGGATTGCTTTCTTTTGCATCCTTTACGGGCTTGTCCACCACATTGATTTCATCCGAAACGGAAGCTCGGCTTCCACTCGGCGCGGCAGCAACCATGTCGTCACGGTGTACGGCAGGCATCATCTCTATGTCCTGTGACACATCGTCGAGCAAATCCTCGCCAGCCTCCGGGATGCCGCCTTGCGATGAAAACTCGAGAGCCACAAGGAAAAGCGAAAGCGCAACCACAAGCCCAACGAGAAACCCGGACACCCTACGGTTGTCCGCACTGGCACTATATGTATTCTTTACATCCACAAGCAACAAAGAGAAATTGCAACCTTGGCCTGTCAGAGTTATACTAACACGCCGTTTTTTGCGTTATTATGAAAACCCAATGCACAAAGCACCGCGTTTTCATTATGCAAAAATAACTCTTGTATTTGAAAAAGATGTAACTTTGCGCCAAAATTAATTGATTTGGATGAAAAAAACCGTTTCCACCCTATTGCTGGCATTTTTCACCGCCGCCGCACTCGCACAAGAAAGCCAGACGGCATATAACTTCCTTCGTCTGCCCGTCAGTGCGCACGCCGCCGCACTCGGTGGAGACAACATCACCATAATAGAAGACGACCCTACGCTCATATTCAACAATCCCGCACTGCTCTCATCGGTAAGCGACAAGAGCATAAACCTTAACTTCATGACGTACATGGCAGGGGCGAACACTGCCAGCGCATCGTTCACCAAAGTCATAAAAGACAAGGCTTCAGTGGCCGTCATGGCACAGTACATGGACTACGGAACGATGAAAGAGATGGATGAGAACAACGTGCAGCTGGGCGAATTTTCAGCCAAGGACATCGCCTTGAGCGGCGTTTTCAGTTATATGCTAAGCGAAAGGATTGCCGGAGGCATAACGGCCAAGATAATAAACTCTTACATTGGCAGTTACAGTTCGTGGGCGATGAGCGTAGACCTTGGACTGAACTATTACGACCCTGAACGCGAATGGTCGGTGTCGCTCGTGGCGAAGAACCTCGGCGGACAGTTGAAAGCATACGACAACGAGTATGAAAAAATGCCGCTCGACGTGCAGCTCGGCGTCAGCAAGAGGTTCGCCGCCCTGCCGTTCAGGCTCTCGGCAACGCTCGTGGACATGACGGACTGGGACTACGGCTTCTTCAACCATATCGTAGCAGGAGTCGACATTCTCTTCTCGCAACAAATCTACGTGGCCGCCGGATACAACTTCAGACGCGCCGACGAGATGAAAACGCTGAAAGGAACCGACCAGGAAAGCACCCACATGGCCGGCCTTTCTTTTGGAGCGGGGCTTCAGCTTGAACGTTTCAAGCTGCAACTTGCATACGGCAAATACCACGTTTCGTCAAATTCCATCATAATAAACGCTACATACACCCTTTAAAAACATGAAAAAAATCACGATAGCCATCGACGGCCATTCGTCGTGCGGCAAGAGCACCATGGCCAAAGACCTTGCCCGCAAGATAGGATACGTTTACGTTGACACCGGCGCGATGTACCGCGCGGTGACTCTCTACGCGCTGCGCAACAACCTGTTCGACACCGACGGCGGCATAAAGGAAGACGAGCTGAAAAGCCGCATGGGCGACATCAGCATCTCGTTCAGGCTCAACACCGCCACCGGACGCCCCGACACATACCTTAACGGAGAGAACGTAGAGCAGGAAATACGCACGATGCAGGTGTCAAACCGCGTCAGCCCGATAGCCGCCCTGCCCTTCGTCAGGCAGGCGCTCGTGGCACAGCAGCAGGCCATGGGCAAGGAGAAGGGCGTTGTAATGGACGGAAGAGACATCGGCACGGTGGTGTTTCCCGACGCCGAACTCAAGGTGTTTGTAACCGCATCGGCAGAAGTGCGCGCCCAAAGGCGTTACGACGAGCTGAAAGCCAAGGGCATGGAAGCCGACTACAACGACATTCTGAAGAACGTACAGGAGCGCGACTACATCGACTCACACCGCCCGACAAGCCCCCTGCGCAAAGCCGACGACGCCATAGAGCTTGACAACAGCAACATGACCGTTGACGAACAGAACGACTGGCTGATGGAGAAATACCGGCAGGCGGCAAACAATTGAAAACCAATTGACGACCTTTTGCATTCCAAAAGGCCGTCTTTTACAGTGCAAAAGGTGGCCTTTTAGACGGTAAAAGGCCACCTTTTATAATACATTCATTATCAAGCAGTTACGCAAGGGGTAATCGTATGTTTGAAAAAACACCATATTTTCACGCAAAAAAGCCATGCTTTTTTGCGTTTTTTTGTACTTTTGTACATCGTAAAATACCTGTTTTCAGCATACAAGACATTATGAATAATATGAAAGTAGGACTTTTCATCCCATGCTATGTCGACGCACTTTATCCCGAAGTGGGCGTTGCGGCATACAAACTTCTCAAGCATTTGCAGGTCGACGTGACGTATCCGATGAACCAGACGTGCTGCGGACAGCCCATGGCCAACGCCGGTTTCGAGCAGAAAGCCGTGCCTTTGGCAAAGCGTTTCGACGACATGTTCGCCGGTTTCGACTATGTTGTGGCCCCTTCGGCCAGCTGTACCGCCTTCATCCGGCTCAACCATCCGCGCCTGCTCGGCGGCGATCACCAATGCCAGTCGGCAGGAAAGACGGTTGACATCTGCGAGTTCCTGCACGACGTTCTGCAAGTAAAGTCGCTGCCGGGCAAGTTCCCCCACAAGGTAAGCCTGCACAACTCGTGCCACGGAGTGCGCGAACTCGGTCTGTCGTCGCCATCTGAACGCAACGTCCCCAAGTTCAACAAGATAAAGGACTTGCTGTCGCTTGTCGAGGGCGTGACCGTAGTCGAGCCTGAACGGGTTGACGAATGCTGCGGCTTCGGCGGCATGTTCTCCATCGAAGAGCCTGCGGTGTCAACGCAGATGGGCATAGACAAGCTGCAAAGGCACATCGCCACTGGCGCCGAATACATCACCGGGCCTGACAGCTCGTGCCTGATGCACCTCGAAGGCGTGGCCAGACGCCAGCGGAAAGACATAAAATTCATCCATGTTGTACAAATATTAGTGGCAGGACTATGAGCACACTACATTCAAAAGCGGCACAGCAGTTCCTTGAAACGAACAAGGACGCAGGCTGGCACGACGATACTTTCTGGTCGCTCCGCGCCAAGCGCGACGACATGGCGCACGGACTTGACGAGTGGGAACAGCTGCGCGACACGGCCAGCGCCATTAAGCGGCACACCGTGACGCACCTTGACACATACCTTGCACGCTTCGCCGACAATGCCGAACGCAACGGAGTACACGTGCACTGGGCGAAAGACGCGGCGGAGTTCAACAGCATCGTGCTGTCAATCCTCCAGGAACACAACGCCAAGAAACTTGTAAAGAGCAAGTCGATGCTTACCGAGGAGTGCGGGATGAACCCCTATCTCGAAAGCAACGGCATAGACGTTGTCGAGACAGACCTCGGCGAACGCATACTGCAACTTATGCACAAGAAGCCCAGCCACATAGTGGTTCCGGCGGTACACATCAAGCAGGAGGAGGTGGGTCGCCTCTTCGAGGAGAAGCTCGGGAGCGAGAAGGGCAACTATGACCCGACATATCTCACCTACCAGGCACGCCTAAGTCTGCGCAACGAGTTCATGACGGCCGACGCGGGAATGACCGGCGCCAACTTCGGAGTTGCCGAAACGGGCGACGTTGTGGTATGTACGAACGAGGGAAACGCCGACATGTCAACCTCAATGCCGCGGCTGCATATCGTGGCGATGGGCATAGAGAAGGTGATACCCGACTACCGCTCGCTGGCCGTTTTCCAGCGTCTGCTGTGCCGTGCGGCCACGGGTCAGCCAACGACTTCGTTCACGTCGCACTTCCGCAAGGCACGTCCGGGAGCGGAGATGCACATCGTCCTCGTTGACAACGGCCGTACCGACATCATCGCCGACCCGTCACACTGGGAGACGCTGAAGTGCATCCGCTGCGGCTCGTGCATGAACACATGCCCCGTTTACCGGCGGAGCGGAGGCTACTCGTACACATACTTCATACCCGGCCCTATCGGGATAAACCTCGGAATGCTGAAAGACAAGGCGCGCTATGCCGACAACGTGAGCGCATGTACGCTGTGTTGCTCGTGCGACAACGTGTGTCCTGTGGAGGTAAACCTGTCAGAACAGATATACCGTTGGCGGCAAGGGCTTGACGCGATAGGCAAGGCCGACCCGATGAAAAAGGCCATGTCGGTGGGCATGAAGTACCTGTTCAACCATCCGAAGCTGTACAACACGGCGCTGAAGTTCGCCCCGCTGGCCAACCATGTGCCGCGCGCGCTTATGTACAACAAGCTGAACGGCTGGGGCTACGGCCACGAAATGCCGCAGTTCCAGAAACGTCCGTTCCATGAAATGGCAAAAGAACTATAAGGATTATGAGCACGAAAGAAGACATACTGTCAAGATACAGGCGCAACATGAGCGTAAAAGAGGAATACGCCATGCCCGACCTTGACGCGCTGAAAGGCGTTGAATACGCCGACCCTGTGAGCCAGTTCACAAGCATGAGCAAGGCCGTTGGCGGCAATGTGGTGGAGCTTCAGGCCGGCAGCGACATAAACAAACTGATAAAAGAGGCTTATCCGGAGGCCAAGGTCTTTGCCAGCAACGTGCCGGGAATTACCATTGCGCAGCGCAATCCCGACACAGTGGCCTCGGCGCAGGAGCTTAACGGCACCGACGTAGGCATTGTGCAGGGCTATGTCGGAGTGGCCGAGAACGGCTGCATCTGGGTTCCGCAGACGATGAAGGAGCGCGCCGTGTGCTTCATATCGGAGTATCTGGTAATACTGTTGAGCCGCAAGAACATAGTGAGCAACATGCACCAGGCGTACAGCCGCATACAGATGACCGGTTACGGGTACGGCTGTTTCATCTCCGGCCCGTCCAAAACGGCCGATATTGCACAGGCTCTTGTCATGGGAGCGCAGGCCGCACGCGGAGTGACCGTTGTCCTGACAGACTGACGGAGCACATCAACCGAATTACGAAAGGCCACCTTTTGCCGTGCAAAAGGTGGCCTTTTAGCGTGCAATTGGCCGTCTTTCGGAAGCTAAAAGACGACCTTTTGCAACGCAGCTTGTAACGTATTGATTTTCAAATTGTTAGCAATCAGGTTTTTATATGGGTGTTTTCATTTTCCTGAACACAATTATTCAATCGTCATCCGCCGGTTTCCAGCAGCCTCGCGCGATACTCCGATGGCGTACATCCCTCATGCCGCTTGAAGTAACGGCTGAACGTTGACTGGTCGGGAAAGTCCATGCTGTCGGCTATTTCCTTGATGCTTATGTCCGTACACTTGAGGTATTGGCGGATGAACGTCATCGTTACGCCCTCTATCAATTGCAGTGCGCTGCGCCCGCTCCTATCCTTTATGATTGACGAAAAGTAATAAGGCGACAGGTGCTGCTCGTCGGCGTAATACTGAACGGTGCGACGGCGACGGCAGTTTTCGTACAGGGAGACGACAAAACGGTTTAGCACAGCGTCGTCCCTGCCCTGCGGCACGGCGCTGACCGGCGTGTTGCTGAAGTACGCGTCGAGCACTTTCAGACACAGGGCGTAGTACAGATGGCGCAGGTAAGCTCCGCGGATTGACTGTCTTACGCCCTCGGTGCCCGGCTGCTTGGGCTGCGTATCGCAGCCATCTGCGCCGTCATTGCCGCCGCTGTCAAGCTCTTTTGCCGTGCCGATAACGCCCATAAGCGCCACTATTTCATCGGCCTGACGCTCTGAAACCACAACGCACGGCCTGCTGCGTATTGCCAAACGGCGGCGTATGTCAATCATGCTCACCACCGGATAGTAAGCGTCAACGTCGTCTTCTTCAAGTATTCCGTCAAGCTCCGCGCTCCTTTCTATTATGTGGAGAAACGTATTCGGGGTGTATATGCACAAATGGTTGCGCGATATTTCGTATGTTTCTGACCCGAGAAGAACCTTCGCCCGGCCCGTCCTACATAAGAAAAAGCCGTACTTGTGAACCGAAACCGTGGTGTGGTTGGCCATCAGTTCGTCAATGTCCAAAGCCTTGTTGTAATGTAACATAATTTTGTCTATTGCATAATCCTTTGCTGCAAAGTAAGCAAATAAAAAGCATTTAAGCGCATTGCAGCGGTAAAAAATCATGCAGCAGTTGGAAAATTGCACAGTCTTCGGCTAAAATTGTATGCAACGGTAATATGTAAACGCCCTACCTTTGCAATTGAATAACAACGAAAAAGTAAATTGCACAATGAAGCGTTTATACATTTACATCATCTGTTGCGTGGCCTTGGCCGCGCCAGCCGCAGGCCAGACGGTGTCGCTGAAGGAGTGTGTTGCCGTAGGGATTGCCAACAACCTCACCCTCGACAACGCCCGGATAGGCATGCAGAAGGGCCGCACCACGCTGTCGCAAAGCCGCTCGCGGCTGCTGCCCACGGTAATAGGCACGTTCCAGTTGACCGACTATCTGAAGAGTCCTGTCAACGTTACGACCGGCACTTTGCTCGGAAGCGACTTTCCCGAAGACCCGACGTGGCAGACAATCAGGAGCACACAGTACAACGCCAACGCAGGCATTCAGCTCTCGATGCCGCTCTTCAACTATACCGTTTTCGCCGCTATTGACGCTGCCAAGACCGTTGAGGGCATAAGCCGGCTGACGTATGAGAAGGCCGTCGAGGACCTTACGATGAACATCAGCCGCACTTACTGCTTGGCGCAAGCCTCGCTCGAACAGAAGAAACTGCTTGAAAAGAACATCAAACGCATGGAGGAGCTGTGCGAAATAACCGACGCGCTCTACCGACAAGGCGTTGTAATGGAGGTTGACTTGAGCCGTGTGCGCATAAACATGCAGAACCTTGAGGCGCAGCGCAGCCAGTATCAGACCCTTTACAAACAGCAACTCAACCTGCTGAGGTTCCTCATGAACGTCGGCGCAGACTATCCGTTGGACGTTGAACGCATGCCCGGCGACATCACGCCGGTGCTGACCTTCGGCGTAAGCGACGGCCTGCCGGAGCTGCGTTTGGCCGAAAAACAGAAGGAACTGGCCGAGAAACGCATCAAGGTTGCACGCGCCGGATACGTTCCGAGCATATCATTCACCGGCTATGCTGGCGGCGTAGGCTATCAGGAAGAGTTCCACCGGTTCTTCAACGGCAAGTCAGCCACCGACAACTGGTTCGGCAACTGCTTCATCGGTCTTACCGTAAAGATACCCATCTTCGAAGCCAACGCAAGGAAACTGCAGGCAAGGCAGTACAAGCACGACGTCCGTCAGGCCGCCAACAACATTGAGCTGAAACGCCGGCAAGTCAGTGAAAGCTATGACAACGCTATGCTCCAGCTGAACCACAACATGCAGGTGTTCCGCACGCAGACCGGCAGTTACCGTCAGGCCGAGGCCGTATATGACATCACGGAAGAGCAATACAAAGAGGGAGTGGCCTCAATGAGCGACCTGCTTCAGGACGAAATGCAGCTGCGGCCGGCACAAGCCGCATGTGTGCAGGCGCACTGTCAGTACAACATTGCAGAGCTTGAGTTGCTCAGACTGTCGGGCAACTTGAGCTTGCTGACCGAATAACAAAGAACAACTAACAACCGAACAGCATCATGGAAAAGAAGACTTTGGGCAAGGCGGCAGCCATATTGCTGCTCGCCGCAGGAGCTACCGTCATAGCAACGATGTTCACCGACAACGGCGTTGAGCGCACTGACGACGCCCAGATGGAACAATACATCTCGCCGGTGAACGTCAAAGTGGCAGGATATATCAAGGAGATACGCTTCACCGAGCACCAGTTTGTACACAAGGGGGACACCCTTCTCGTCATCGACGACCGCGAATACGCCATCGCATTGAAGCAGGCGGAGGCGCAACTGATGGACGCTCGCAGCGGAAAGAAGGTGGTTGGCAACAGTGTCAATACCGCTTCGAGCAGCGCCACGGTGCTGGACGCATCGATAAAGGAGGCCGAACTCCGTGTGGAAAAGCTGGAACGCGACTATCACAGGTACAGCGTGCTGTTGGAGAAGAAGGCGTCCACGCCGGTAATCGTCGAGCAATACAAGACCGAATTAGACATGGCGAAAGCCCGTGTGAGCGCATTAAGGAGACAGAGGGAGGCCGCGCAGTCAACCGTTAGTGAGGTAAGTCAGCGTCAGGAGAACGCCGACGCCGCCATACTACGCGCCGAAGCGGCGGTCGACATGGCGCGGCTGAACCTGTCGTACACTGTCATCACCGCCCCGGCCGACGGCTACTTAGGGCGCAGGACGATAGAGCAAGGCCAGCTGGTTAGCCCCGGACAGACCATAACAACGCTCATTCCGAGCGGCAGGAAGTGGGTTGTAGCCAACTTCAAAGAGACCCAGATGGCACTCATCCGACCGGGACAGAGCGTGCAGATAACCGTCGACGCCATGCCCGGAAAGCGGTTTACGGGCACGGTGACGGCCATCAGTCAGGCCACGGGTTCTAAGTATTCGATGGTTCCAACGGACAATTCGGCAGGCAATTTCGTAAAGATACGCCAGCGTGTGCCTGTAAGAATAGACTTCGACGGACTGTCTGCCGAAGACAACGCACGCCTCGCAGCAGGAATGATGGTGGTGGTGAAAGCCAGGATAAAATGACCGTCTCGCATATAGTGAATAATATATGTGCACATGGAAATCTATCAACTAAAAAAGAATGAGTCATGGGACAAAGTGCAATAAGCCTGAACTGCGGAGCTAAATATAAGAATTATCCGTTCTACGACTGGATGCCAAAACCGCTCGGTATCATTCTGCTGATACTTCTGTTCATACCCATTCTCACCGTGGGAGGTGTTTACACCGCCAACAGCGGCGAGATGATGATCGGACTGTGCATACAGTCGGAACACATACAGTTCGTCGGTTTCGTCACATCGATAGGCATGGCGGCCTTCTCGCCTTTCTTCTATCAACTGGTGTGCATACGCCGGGAGAAGATAATGTGCGTCATCGGATTCTCCGTGATGTATATTCTCAGCTACGTGTGCGCCGTGACCGACAGCATATTCGTGCTGGCCTTGTGCAGCCTCGTGATGGGTTTTCTGCGCATGGTGCTCATGATGGTGAATCTGTTCACACTCATACGCTACGGTTTCGGAATGGAGGCCACGCAGAACATAACGCCCGGCAACGAGCCGACCGACGAAGAAGGATGGGACCGTCTGGACTCTGAGAAGAGCAAGAGCATGCCAATAATATATCTGTTCTTCATGATTCTGGGACAGCTGGGCACATCGCTCACCGCCTGGCTGGCATACGAATATCAGTGGCAGGACGTATATTACTACATGATGGGCATGACGCTTGTGGCCATTCTCATAGTATTGGTGACGATGCCTTACCATGCTTACAGCAACAGGCGTTTCCCGATAACGCTCCGCAAGTTCGGCAATGTGGCTGTGTTCAGCTCGATGATGACATGCGGAATATACGTTCTTGTATATGGAAAGACACTCGACTGGTTTGCCGACCCGACAATAGTACGCTCTACAATACTTACGGTGGTGTTTGCCATAGTATTTGTCTATATGGAATGGTCGCACCGTTCACCTTATTTCCTTATGGAGGTGTTCCGCCTGCGGACCATCAACATGGGCATTGTACTGTTTCTGCTGCTCATGGTGCTGAACACAAGCTCAATGTTCGTAAACGTGTTCACCGGTGTGGGAATGGAGATTGACAACTGGCAGAACGCCGCACTAGGCAACTGGAGCATGGCAGGCTATTTCATAGGAGCAGTAATAGCCATAGTGCTCGGATCGAAGAATGTGAAGCTGAAATATCTCTTCGGACTTGGATTTCTGCTTATCGGAGCATCTGCTCTGTTCATGTATTTCGAGGTACAGACCGCAGGTCTTTATGAAAGAATGAAATATCCGGTCATCATCCGTTCCACAGGCATGATGCTTATATATTCGCTCACGGCCGTATATGCCAACCAGCGAATGCCTTACAAGTATTTATCCACGTGGATATGTATAATGCTCAGCGTGCGCATGGTCATCGGTCCGGGCATAGGTTCGGCACTCTACTCCAACGTGTTGCAGCACCGTCAGCAACACTACGTGACTATGTTCGCACAGGACATTGACCGCACAGACACACAGTCGGCATCATCCTACGACCAGACCGCGCAGGGAATGCGCTGGCAGGGACGCAGCGAGACCGAGGCCGAGAACATGGCAGCCATGTCGGCAAAAGGCAAGGTGCAGGTACAGGCCACGCTGTCTGCAGTGAAGGAAATGTCGGGATGGACATTCTACGGCTGCATGATTTCAATGCTCTTCGTACTCATTTATCCATACAGGAAGAGAAATTTATCTGCTTGGCGCGACTGAATGTCCGCCAAGTCAGATAAATTTATTATCTTAGCAGATGTAAAAACAGCATGCCGCAATGAACAACACATCTGACACAAAAGCCGACATACGACTGGCACGACTGCAGGAAGACATGGATAAAAGGGCCGACGTATGCTCGTCGGGAGGAATAATATATGACTTTCCGCAACGTATGTACGAAGGTTTCATCAACTTCGGCATCGGACTTATAGTCTGCCATGAAGGTGATTTTGAATTCATTTTGTCGGATAACACATACACTGCCAGGCAAGGCGAGACCGTATTTATAACCGAAAACACCAGTTTCCGCATCGTACGCCGGGCACAACAACTGCGATTAAGCATAATAATCTATAAAACGGAACCCATACGCTATGTTATAGGTACAATGGTTCAGTCGGTGCAAATATATGCAAAAATGTCGCCGGAACTGCCTTGCGTATGGACAACAGGATGCGAGAACGACATTTCTGAATACATATCTCTGATAGGTAGCGAGACGCCTCAGCCGGACAATCTTTTTGCAGTAAGCGAGCATAAAATGCTGTTGATGTCGCTCACCTATCGTCTGTGCACGATCTTCAGCAATAAGTTTTTCGCTGATGCTTCGCATAATGCACGCCGCACAGAGGTCTTTCTCAAACTGATTCAGCTCATCGGCCGCCACTATATGACAGAACGCGGAGTGACGTTCTATGCCGACAAACTGTTTCTTTCGCCAAAATACCTGTCCGAACTGTCGAAATCAATGTGCGGATACACCGTCCAGGAACTTGTGTTCAAGGCAATAACACGCAAAGCAATGTCTCTGCTCGACAGCACAAACAAGACCGTTGCAGAAATAGCCAACGATTTCCACTTCCCCAACCCATCGAGTTTCGGCACTTTCTTCAGGAAACAGACAGGAATGTCACCGCAGAAATACAGGGAACGGTTGTAGAGATAATACAAATTGCATATATAGGTTTCATATATAATATTTCTAATAATAAATCAGCCAACATAACATTATAACATCCATCTATGTATGCAACATTTTTTACAACTATTGCATCACTTATAAATAAATGCTATATTTGCAAAAATTTAATATCATAACTTTAACTATCAATATAAACAAATAGACCTGCTATATCTAATTTCTTGTGAATAAAGACACCAAAGCTTTAGAATGACACAGACCACAGATCTAAATAAAAACTTACAGATACATAATATTACTATGATACTTACCAACATTTTCAAGAAACACTTAATTCCTATTTTGAATATATTCAAAAAGTGAGCAATAAAAGATTATGCTACACTCGGGAAACAAAGAGACAGCTCTCTTTACACTCATCTGTAATATTTTTGCAGCGGATATAATCCTATAAGGATAAAAATATATGTAATACTGAAACATATAAATAATGAAAAGGTTTATTATAAACATAATAGCATCACATTATCACTATTGGCTGAGAGTACAAAAAGTACATTATCCATATATTGAGACATATGGTAATATTGCTCTTACTATTACCTTCATGGAAATGAATTTAGATATACTTACAGGCGGACATATTTTATATATAACACTTAAAATAGGCGGGGTGACCCCGTTCATAGTAATGTTAGCGAGCATAGTAATCAACTATTTTTTGCTCAAATGGATATTCCCTGTGAAACGGGTTGCCCTTGCCGAACGACGGCTCAATAAGGCAAAATATTATATCTATCACACAATATTAGGTATATTGTTCTACGCCAACCTTTTCTTTTTATTATACATGGCACGTCTCGTGGCAAAAATGTAAATACTTTTGTCGCATGAACTGGCATTATGAATTAAAATAGAATTTGGCATTTTGACTTAATCCGTATTTCACGTTGCAGTCCTGCAAATTGTTTTCCGGTCTTATCAAATATGTTGCGGACTATAGAAAATAAGGTGATAGCAACTGTGCAAAATAGAAATGAAGATCCTGCAAGCTAATAAAAAATTCTACTGAATCTTAAAGAAAATCATATCTGCCAACAAATCACTATTGATACCGAAGATATAAAATAAAAACACTATAATTATCTTACGCACAGTTCAATATAACTGATATCAATAAAGCGGGATGCGATTCAGAAAATCGCATCCCGCTTTTCATTATGTATGATATATAAAAAATCAGAAATTGTAATTGTCTGTGTCCGAACAAACGGACATCAAGCCGATTATTTTATCACAATCTTTCTGACAGACACGCCCTTGTCCGTTGTTACCTTGACCATGTAAACACCCGGTTGTACATTAACAGCGAACCATCCACCAGTCATTGAGGACTTGTCGCAAGATGTAACAAGAGCACCATTGACAGCGATGAGTTCCGTCTTCAACATAGTGCTGCCATCGGCAGCATCCACATAAACGCGTCCATCTTTGTAGTAAACATTGGCATTATCGTTCTGAGCATCGACAGAAGATATGCCAGAAGTTCCGCTTTTAACTTCAACCAGTTTGTAGCAGTTGTGGTAAGAAGCCACTGTACCGGTGACGCCACCCTGTTTTGCCTCAACGAGCAACATGTAACGCTGTGGCTCTACTCTCGGTTTATAATCAAAGCTTAACTCTTTTGTCTCACCGGCCTTCATCTTCACGCTGCTCATTTGAGCAATCTCACCATTTGTGTTGGTATATTGACGCAAGCGCAGATAAACCATACCGCTGAAATCCTGCGGTGCATGAAGAACAATCTTGCAAGGTGCTTTCTCTTCAGTATAAAGAACATCAGGCATGTCAAGACTTACGGCCTCAAGCATGATATCCGTATTGTTCTCGTGAACCTCGAGTGTGTTGTCGAATCCTGCAGCATTAGTATCGGCAGTCTCGTTGCCGTCGTCTGTGAGATAAGTGAGCTTTAGACGATATGTACCCGGATCAACCGGCAGCTTGCGGAAAAGAGGAACAGTAACTTCCTCACCTTTTTCTACAGTGACATTCTCCTGGAGGAAAAGATATGTCTCTTCAGGTTTATCCACATTCTGCATCCAAAGTATAACGCCAACATTTCCGGCTGCGCCATAATTGCGTGCTGTTACCTTGAACATGATGTCGTCGCCCTGTCTTACAAGTCCATCGGTTGTGCCGATGACAAGTCCCATCTTCTGGGTCTGACGCATCACAGGCACAGTGGCAGCAGGGAGCACTGTGACAGACGCTGGCTCTGAAGAAGTCTGCACGAAAGGATTATCAGGATAACCCTTCTCGAAGAGTATGATGTCATAATCACCCGCCGGCATATCCTCAGCAAGGTTTACAAGAAGTTTAACACTCTCGGTGCTACCATCGTAGATATTGACTGTATTCTCATAGTCCCACACCTTTGTGGCATCTGTCTTTGAACGGAATCTGACAACAACATTCTTCAGATTGAAGTTGGACGAGTTGTTCTTAAGTGTGACATTGAACAATGCGCTACCGTTGGCGTATATTTCTCCGTCCGACGTTATCGGTCCGACAACCGTAACATCAGGCACAGGCTCAGCATCCTCATCAAGCTCAAGAACACCATTAACTATATTAGCCTCGACATAGCCACGCTCTCTGTTCTCATGACGCAATATCTGCCAGCGTTCTTCATTTGCTTCCTTGAACGCGAGACGAACCTCGCATTTGCCGTCAGCAATACCCTCGCTCACGGTTGTAGGAATGTTACGCATGGTGAGGAAATAGAGTCCGCTCATGCTATTGGCAAAACCGTCGATATGGGTTGACTCTCCATCTGTCTTAAGCACATCTATTATCTGACCATCACGGGTGACGACTGCCGCAATCTGACCGTCGAACGGAGTCACGTCATAATTGTTGATTGAAGCCATGAGCGTGAATTCCCGTCCATAATCGCTGCACATCAGACCGAGCAATCCATAGAGCGGACGGTCGAATGTCGTAGCTCCACCGGTAGACGGCTGTATGCCAGTGATTATCTCCTGGTCGGTGTTATAGCCTCCCGTGCCACCACCCTCACCGAGATCGTCGGGATTAAGATGATTGACAAGGAAATAGCCGTTGCTCATACCATACCATCCCCAGTTTATGTGTACATATCCTTCAGAATCATAACCATCGCATACAAAGGCATGTCCACCAAGTCCGTTGTCACTCGTAGCACCATAATAAACAGGGCGGTTGTGGTCAAGTTCGTTCTTTATAATATCAAGCCACTCTGTACCACTGTAGAAATTGCGGCGTCGCATGGTAACACCATTGTCATAACCGAAATATGTCTTCAACGCATGAGGAACAAGCATGGACAACGCACCGCTTCCATTCTCAGCATATTCCATCTCTACGGAAACACCGAACTGATAAGCCAGCGTAGCAGCAGCGTCTATCTGTTCCTGGCTTACGCCCTCTGACGGATAAAAAGCCAGCATATTGTCCCAATCGTATGTGGTATTACCAAAATCAGCAGAAAGGGTCTGACCATTGAACACATAACTCTTTGAGCCTGTTCCCTGCTGAGGATAACGATAATAACGCATAATCTGTGTAGCGGCCGTAGCAACACATCCTACATAATAATGCTTTGTCTGACCATCCGAATAATATGTAGGACACATCTCGTTGAACGGGAAGTCCTGTCCCCAAAGAATGTCGCCAAGCAAAGGTTCTACCACAACAGTACCGTTACCTGTATTCGCATTGGCCGGTTTAGCGGAAGAATCTTTTTTCGCACAGTTTTCTACATAAAGCTCGTTGAGACGCAACCACTCCGCCATATTTGAAGGAATGTTGTTCAGATCGAGCTCTCCCTTATCAGAATAACCAAGCACCGGTTCGGCATTATCGTCACCAGAGACAATGACAAAGCCTTCGTTCTTGCCGACATTGAATATATAATAAGGTGCAACATCGCTTGTTCCACCCTTTACAGCACTCTTACGAGGTAAACAGGTAAGCGACGCAGACTTGCTGCATCGCTTACTCATAAAACCTCTCGCAATGTTCTCAGCTGCACTCTTTGTAATCGGTTTTGCACCGACATAAAGGAAAGAGAACAGACACAGAACCCAAAGGAGATTATATCTTTTCATATTCTGAATTGCCTTTCATTAACGAACAAGAACTTTCACACTCTTGCCACCAACTTTAACAATTGCAAGTCCCGGTTTAACACTGATATGGTTTGCACCCTGACGTCCTGAAACTGAAACAATTTCCTGACCGCTTACATTGTAAACATTGATAACTGAGTCTGCTGCAAGATCAACCACAATGCCATTTATATGCACTCTTCCAGCCTCGCCGAATTTGCCGTACCGTCTTACAAAAACAAAAAACTTAAACTGACGTTCAGC